>Ga0302252_1000319_pt1 | contig 46306 bp, 39 predicted proteins | sample AAG_RA_Leu_MG_FD_193511 | JGI IMG/M metagenome (GOLD analysis project Ga0302252, IMG submission 193511) | Enriched activated sludge microbial communities from anaerobic digester in WTTP, New Holstein, Wisconsin, United States - AAG_RA_Leu | ecosystem: Engineered > Bioreactor > Anaerobic >... | reverse complement strand
GCGCATTCCGAATAATAAATAATGAACTGCCGGATGCATGTACCGGGCAGCCTTACAGCGCGACCATGTACAGCGACGGCGGGGTGCCGCCATACGGCAACTGGGCCGGCACCGCCTTGCCGTCAGGATTGTCGATAAACGCAAGCAGCGGGTTGATATCCGGTACGCCGGGCGGCCCTGCCCAGGTACACACCATAACATTTTCCAGGAATGACGGCGACGGCAATACCGCTCAGAGGGCGTTGAAATTGAACGTGAGGGATTGTCCTCTGGGGTCGTGGAATTTTGATGACCCTGCCAACCCCGGCGGGACAATTGCTACCGCCGCGGGCGGGAGCGTTACCTCTGTGGCGGGGGCGTCGGGCAGCGCGCTGTATTTCAGGGGGGTTGCCAGCCTGACCCCTTACAATCAGGGAATCGGCAACCCGGTCTTTAGCTTCGAGCACAACCAGCCGTTCTCGATCGTTATGTGGGTGAAATTAACGAAGCAGCCGACCTCTGCGCCGGCATCGCTTATATATCCCCTGGTATCAAAGGGCGGGGCAGCGCCGGCTTATAGCGGATATTATTTCGAGATACATAGCTCGGCATATAACCAGCCGGCTGTCGGGTACAACCGGCTTGCATTCCAGCTTACGAACCAATTGAACGGCGGGGCGGGGCCGATGATATGGGTGTACAATACGACGCCGGTCAGCACGCTCAACGTATGGTATCATGTAGCCGCGACCTATAACGGCAACGGGCTTGCGTCGGGCGTCAAGGTGTACGTCGGCGGCGGTTCGGCAAACGCCACGCACCGCGATAATCTTGCAGGCGGCAGCATCGTGAACACCCAGCCATTGCGGTTTGGCGATTACGGCCAGAACTATTACAACAGCGTCGTGATGGATCAGATCCAGATCTATAACAAGGTGGTGCAGCAGCTAAGGATAATCAAAGCGGGCAGCGGTTCGGGGACGGTGGCAACTTCGCTGAGCATGACCTCCCCGGAGCGCATCCTTTGCGGCAATCTGTGCGAGGCATATTTCGGCAACGGCACCATCGTGGCCCTCGGGGCAACAGCGAATGCCGGAAGCACCTTTGCAGGATGGTCGGGCGGGGGATGCTCCGGGACGGGGACCTGCCTGGTAACGCTCACCGCCGATACGAACATCACCGCCACCTTCACCACCCCTTAAGACCGTTAGATCAGTTGTAGTCAAACCTTCATGTGGCAATTATTCCTTGCTTATCCCTGTTCCTTCCACTATAATTTTTTCAGTCAGGAAATCATAAAAATGAAAAAGATCGTTGTCATACCGGCGCGGTTCGGGTCCACGAGGCTGCCGGGAAAACCTTTGCTGGACCTGTGCGGGAAGCCCCTTATCCAATGGGTCTATGAAAGGGCGAGGGAATCCCGCCTGGCAGACGAGATCCTTATCGCTACCGATGATGAGCAGATACAGGATGCAGCGCGGTCCTTCGGGGCTGAAGCTGTCATGACAAGCGTTGCCTGCACAAGCGGCACGGACAGGGTATACGAGGCTGTCCAGGGAAGGAACGCCGGCGTCGTGATCAACCTCCAGGGAGACGAGCCTTTTATAAGGTCTGACATGATAGACGCGATCTTCTCTGTCATTGACGGCGAGCGCATTGATATGGCAACCCTTTGCTGCCCGTTGAAAGACAACCATGAATATGAAGATCCCAATACCGTGAAGGTCGTCCTCGACCGGGCAGGGTATGCCCTCTATTTTTCGCGGGCTTCTATCCCTTATGTGCGCGACAATAGAAGGGCGGCGCTTTACAAGCACGTCGGCATTTACGGATTTTCGATGGGCCTGCTTGAGAAGTTTGTCGGGATGGAAAAGGGCAGGCTCGAGGAGACGGAATCGCTGGAGCAATTACGGGTCCTCGAGAACGGCTACAGGATCAAGGTCCTGACGACCCAGTACGACGGGTTCGGCATAGACACCGAAGAAGACCTGCAGAGGGCGCAGAAGGCGCTCTCCCGCTACATCCACTGATGCCATATTGCCTTCATTGATACAGCTCCGTTGCCTGCTATTTTTGAATGAAATATGGCATAACTTTAGTTTTTTTTGGTATAGGGTTATTTCTGGCGGCTGTAAGCTGAAAGCTGTCTGCTGATCGCTGATTTATTATTGCCGGAGGCGGGGCTTGAACCCGCACAGTGCCAAGCACCACCGGATTTTGAGTCCGGCGCGTCTGCCAGTTCCACCACTCCGGCTTTTTGCCTGTACCTTAAAAGGCGAAAAGAGCATAACAAAGCCGGCCCATGTTGTCAACAAGAAGAGTCCGTCCAGCATCCAGCATCAAGTATCCAGCATCAAGTTGCGGGAGAGGGTCAGGGCACAGGTCGTACGCAGTATCATAGTTCCCGCTCCCCTTGCGGGAGAGGGTCAGGGCACAGGTTGTACGCAGTATCATAGTTCCCGCTCCCCTTGCGGGAGAGGGTCAGGGAGAGGGGGGAGGCAATAAAAAAAGGGGACCGAAGTCCCCTTTTGTGTTCCTGTTCAGCAGTCTCTTAGAAGAAGTACCATGCAGCAATTCTCCCAACATCGAGACTGCCGGATTTTCCACCAGCACCGGCTGCCTGTATATCGGCATAACCTGTCTGAAGATGGGTCCATCCAATACCCAGCCTGATTGCAGGATTTACATCATACATCATGTTCACTACCATGTGTTGCACGTTCTGAGGGTCTGTTGAAGCAACGCCAGCATTGGTGGCTGCACCTGTTCCAGGAACGAGCAAGCCCCTGATCGCATCACTCCAGTTGTACCGTGCAAAGCCATAGAGGCCGTTGATGAAGACGTTGTCGAGGAAGTAATAGGTGATCTCGCCCCAGCCGCCTACAACTGTCGCGTTGAATGCGTTGAGTGTCGGTTCTGTACCTGTTGAGTATGCATCATAGGACCATGGTCCAAAGAATGCATTTGGACCCTGTGCTAAAAATGCACTGCCTGTGATGGCGAGCGCGCCGGCCTTGTTCCCTTTCTTCTCAGGGATTATAGGGATGTAGCCCTTGAATGCAAGGCCCCAGTTGTCAACGTCGTCGTCTGCCCAGTCTGTACCTGCTCCACCGATACGTCTGGCCATCTTCTGTTTCCCTACAAAGCCGCCGAGGGCGAACTGCATCATCCAGGGGCCGATCTTACCGCAGGCATCTGAAGAATAGCCTAATTCAGCCTGGAAGTTCGGATAACTGAAGATCGTATTCTGTGTATTAGTTGTGAGAGTGCCACGGCTTGCTATGGTTCCGCCTGCTGACTGCGGCGCATAGGCTGAGATAAGACCGTACTTGAGGCTCCAGTTCTTTGCAAATTTGTGGCCTACCATGATCTGCGGTAAACGGTCGCCTTTGTTCATCGGGCCAAGCTCGTTCACGCCGAGCAGGTTGAAAGAGGGCATAAGACCCCAGGTCTGCCATGTCTGGCCGATGACGAGGTCGGTGGTGCCCCAGTCGAACTTCATGAAGGCATGTCTCAGCCTGAAGGCCTCATATGAACCAGCCTGCCGGAAATCGCCTTCGATGAAGGCTGATGTCTTTGCGCCCCATCCGTCAGGACCTTTAATGGCGAAGTTAAGCCTTGTCTCGCCGGCTGCCATGAAAGAGTTGCTATACTTGTCGGTGACGTTCCAGTTGCCTGTATAGCTCTCCGGTGACGCAAACATATAATCGCCACTCACGGCCTGGCTTGCCCAGCCTGCATCAAACTTCACAAAGCCGCCAATTGTCATATCCCATCTGCTTGTTACGCTACCTGCATCGCTGACCATAGGGACAGCAATAAAAAGCGCAAGTAGGACTAATACAATCTTTTTCATTCCTACCTCCTTAAAAGTAATGTTTTTAAAAAACCGGAAAATTATCAACCACCTCCTTTTTATTTATTAAGCAATTTTAATCTTTATAGCAATTGGCAGGAAATGTGTCAAGGAAAAAATTAAAATATTTTAATATTTTTTTTCATAGACATTCTCCTTTATTTAAAAGAGGTTGGGACAATGTGATATAATGAATTAATAATCACCGCCTGATCGGCATCCCCGATGCAGATGGGATATTCAAAGGAAGTAGGCAATGTGTGTGAACATGCTTAATATTATTGGAAAAAAGAGAACCGGATGCTCGATGCTGGATGCTGGACAGGCCAGACAGGCACAACAAACTCAATTAACGCGATAAACGAGGTTCTTTGCTGAAGGCTGATAGCTGTCAGCTGTGAGCTATATTTATGGAACGTTACCGGATAATTGACCACGAGGCGGATACGGGGTTCGAGGCATACGGCAGGACCATGGAGGAACTTTTTCAGAACGGGGTCAGCGCGCTGTTTTCGCTGATCACAGACGCAAAGGCTGTCCGGCCACTTGTAGAAAAAAGGATCGAGGCCGGCGGCAACGGGGAGTTGTTCGTCAACTTCCTTAACGATATATTATACTTATGGGACACTACACGGTTCATTCCCAATGCGGTATCGGTCCGCATCAAAGGTCAAAACGCCGAAGGATTGCTGAAGGGCGAATTTTTTGACCCTGCCAGGCATGCGATCAGGCAGGAGGTCAAGGCGGTTACGTACCACAAGTTCCGGATAGTGGAGGAGCAGGGGGCGCTCAAGGCAACGGTGATAGTGGACGTGTGAAAGGCAGCGGAGAGCGAACCAGTCGCTGGATGCTCGATACTGGATATTGGATGAGGCAGACGCTGAAAGCTGTCTGCTGACAACTGTAATAAGGAAGCCTATATGGAAGACGGTTCAAAAATATCTCTGAAGAGGATCGACGAGAACAGGTATGTCGTTGAAAGGCATGGCGCTATGCGCGTTGAAGGTATTGTCTATATCAACGAAGAGCTTCTCGGGAATCTTGGGAAGGACGAGAGCATCAGGCAGGTTGAGAACGTTGCCTGCCTCCCGGGAATTGTCAGCGCCTCCATGGCTATGCCGGATATACACTGGGGCTACGGCTTTCCCATCGGCGGCGTGGCTGCCTTCGACGCAAAAGAAGGGATCATCTCGCCCGGCGGCGTGGGATACGACATCAACTGCCTTACAGAAAATACCTTAGTGCTGCACAGGGATGGTTATTCTCTATCGATCAAGGATTGCCGGGAAAAATGGGGAAGGCTTGTTTGCTTCAGCAAAGAGAAAGCAGATCTTGATGAAACCGAGATCGTCAGATTTATAAAACGGGCATCGGGGAAAGGCATTATCTCCATCGCGACCGAAGCTGGTTATACAATAGAGGTTACAGATGAACACCCGTTATGGTCTCTCAACGGGAATATAGAAACCATTAAGGCAAGCAATCTCAGAGAAGGCGATCTTTTAATCCTCTATCCCTTCAAGGGTGTGCCGTATGAAGAACCACAAAACGATGTGATCCTCGACGTTGAAGGGCTTACAGACACAGCGCGTCGTTTTCATAAAGGCAGCAGAGGGAATGGGCTTGCTCAGATATTAAAGGAATGTGAAAGAAGAAATCTGCTTCCTATTCGGTACAACTCACCGCATCTGCCGTATATTATAAAGCTGATGGGTTATATCTTCGGGGATGGTTCCATATCGTTTACTAAGAATAAGCGTGATTTTATTATATCGTTCTTCGGCAAGGCCGAAGATCTTGTGGATATAAAGGAGGACTTAGGCCGGTTGGGTTTTCAGGCAGGTATTTATCATCGCGAAAGGAAACATGCCATTGAGACTGAGTACGGAAGATATGATTTTGAGACAACAACTTCCACGTGCAAAAACCAGTCAAGCGGCCTTGCCCTGCTGCTTATTGCATTGGGCACGCCCTGGGGGGATAAGACCTCTAATGATCTTAAGGTTCCGGAATGGATTCTCAAAGCGCCTTTATGGCAAAAAAGGCTGTTTCTTGCGTCCTTTTTCGGCGCAGAGATGACAACCCCTAAAACGTATGTCCGCCGTGGTCATAATTACTATTGCCCTATCGTTTCCATTAATAAACAACCGTCGAAGATTAAAAACGGAAAGGATTTTTTTAAGGATCTGTCCGTTCTTTTGAATGAACTGGGGGTAATTACGCGAAAAATATCATCGAGAACCGAGAAGATAGGCAAGGATAGAAAACAAAGGATAAGGACGAGATTAATTCTTTCTACCGAACCGGAAAGTTTACTGAACCTTTATGAGAAGGTCGGTTTTGAATATAATCGTAAAAAATCATTTTTGGCAAACCTGTCCGCCCATTATATAAGAAAGAAGTTGGCGGTCATAGAGGAGCGCAAAAGATCGATATCGACAGCACGTCATCTAAAAGATGGAGGGCTTTCCGCTGACCGTATATGGGCCCATATCAACTCGCCATGGATAAACAAACGATTCATAGACCGATCTTTGTACGGCAGGAGAAAGACTTCCCCGCGAATTGCCTTTGCATTTGATACTTTTGACGAATATGCGGCGAAGATCACCGAACATCTGAAGGGATCCGGATTTGTTTTCGACAGGATCGTCAAGATAGAGAAAATCGCCCATAACGGTTTTGTGTATGACTTTACCGTGGCGCATCGTGACCATAATTTTATCGCAAATAATTTTCTGGTTTCTAATTGCGGCGTGAGGCTCATGAGATCTTCCTTGGATATAAGCAGTATTAAAAAAGCAGTGCAAGAAATTATCGACAGGCTCTTTATCAATATCCCCAGCGGGGTGGGGTCGCACAGGAAGGACCTGAGGCTCGGCAGGAAGGACCTGGAAAGGGTCCTTGCGAAAGGGGCGCGGTGGGCGATCGAGGAGGGGTACGGGACCGAGAGCGATGTGCAGTTCATAGAAGATAACGGGCAGATACCTTTCGCGGATCCCGATAATGTATCCGTGAAGGCCTACGAGCGCGGCAAGGACCAGCTCGGCACACTGGGGAGCGGGAACCACTTTGTCGAGGTCGGCCATATTACGGAGATCTATGATGAGAAGGCCGCCGAGGCCTTTGGCCTTTTCCAGGGCCAGGTCACCGTCATGGTCCATACCGGCTCACGGGGGCTGGGCTACCAGGTCTGCGATGACTATATCCGGCAGATGATGAAGGCATCGGAGAAATACGGGATCTCCCTTCCCGACAGGCAGCTCTGCTGCGCGCCCTTCGGTTCGCCCGAGGGGCAGAGGTATTTCTCGGCAATGGCCGCTGCCGCGAACTACGCCTTCGCGAACAGGCAGATGATCACCCACTGGGTGAGGGAGACCTTTGAGCAGGTTTTCCATGCAGGCGCGGGAAAGCTCGGCCTGTCCCTGGTATATGACGTGTGCCACAATATTGCAAAGCTGGAAAGGCACGTTGCCGGGGGAAAGGAAGCACAACTATGCGTCCACCGGAAAGGGGCTACGCGGTCTTTTGCCCCGGGGAATACGGCGGTGCCCGCGGAGTACCGGAAGGTTGGCCAGCCGGTGCTGATCCCCGGAGATATGGGGAGGGCATCCTATATTCTGTGCGGCACGGAACGCGCAATGAATGAGACCTTCGGCAGCACCTGCCACGGGGCAGGCCGCGTGATGAGCAGGGGGGAGGCGCTCAGGCGGACGAAAGGCCGTTCCGTGCAGAAGGAGCTGGAAGAGAGCAACGTCTATGTGAGGGCGGCAGGCAAAGGGACCCTCGGAGAGGAGATGCCGGAGGCATACAAGGATGTATCGAAGGTGGTGCAGGTCGTCCACGCCGCCGGCATTTCAAGGCTTGTAGCCAAGATCGTGCCCCTTGGGGCGATAAAGGGATAATATACACCCGTAAGTCGTAAGGGGTTTAATCGCCTAACGCCTCACGCCTAACGCCTCACGTTTTCACTTCCTTCTCGCCAGCGTTATGCTGAAGAATATTACCACGGCGCCGACAAGCTGCGAGAGGTAGAGCTTTTCATCGAGCAGCAGAAAAGCGGAAAATGCGGCGAAGACGGGAACGGAATACTGGTAGATCATGGTGCGCGAAGCCCCTATCCTGGATACACCCCTGTACCAGAGGAAGAAGGCGATCACTATTGAGAAGATCACCGCGTAGAGCAGGCATACCCAGCCGGCAAGGGAAAGGGCGCTGTATTCTTTGAGGTCGAGGTAGAACGGTATGAAGGGGCACAGGAGCGCAGCCCCGGAGAGCATGCTGTACGTCGTTACCTTCAGCGGCGAGTGCTTATCGAGAAGAGGTTTGGAGAGGATCGTGTAGAGCGCCCAGAATATGCTCGACAGGATCGCCAGCGTATTTCCCCTCGTATCGCCGCTTTCAAGGAGGAAGCCCCCTTTCGTTATGAGGATGTAGACGCCGAAGAAGCCTGTTATGATCGCCAAGAGTCTTTTTGGCTGAAACTTCTCGAATCCGAAAAGGCTTGCGAGGATGCCGCCGTAGAGCGGGGACGTATTGATTATGATGCTGACATTCGTTACCGATGTATATTTCAGGGCGTAGGTGAAAAAGAACTGGTAGATAGTAATGCCGATGGCCCCCAGTAGGCAGAGATGAAAAAAATCTTTTAAAGGTATCTTTACATCTTCTATAAAAAGGAGTAGAAAGAATAAAAATATGCTCCCCGCAATAAATCGGAACAATATAAGGTTCACAGGAGAGATCTCTGTGAGGAGAAATTTTATGGCAACAAAATTAATCCCCCATATCGCTGCCACGCAGAGGAGCAGGACATCAGACAGGCCTTCTTTTTCCACGGTGATATTTTTAATGTACATGGCAAGCGTTGTCAATCCTTTTGCGGCAAGTATGCACGCGATAACGTGTTCAGAGAAAGACGGATGGCCGATTGCCGTTGGCCGATAGCAGGTTTTTAGACAAGGAGGATCGATGGACCCGAAGGAAAAATTAATCTTTGCCCTTGACGTGGAGCATTTCCAGGAGGCTCAGAAGCTTGTCATGGAATTCAAAGACCACGTGGGGATGTTCAAGGTCGGCAAGCAGCTTTTTACCCATTGTGGCCCAAAGATCGTCGATTTCATAAAATTGAAAAAATCGAAGGTCTTTTTAGACCTGAAATACCACGATATACCGAATACCGTCGCTAAAGCAGCCATAGAGGCAGTAAAGCTTGGCGTCGATATATTGAATGTCCACACGGCGGGCGGTTTTACCATGATGAAGGAGGCGAAGGCGGCCCTCTACGAGACTGCAAAAAATCTCCATGTGCGGAGGCCGAAAATAATCGGGGTCACCGTCCTCACGAGCATCGACGACGAGGAGCTGAAGCGGATGGGGATCGGGATATCCGTCTATGAGTTGACGAAAAGGCTTGCGCTTCTCGCAAAGGAGGCGGGCCTTGACGGCGTCGTTGCAGGCGGGAGCGAGATCGAGATGATACGAGGCCTCTGTGGAAAAGACTTCATTATACTGACCCCGGGCGTAAGGATCGAGGAAAAGAAGGACGACCAGAAGAGGACCATCACGCCCGTAGAGGCTATCCAGAAAGGGGCTACATACATAGTCCTCGGAAGAGCGGTACGGGACAGCAAGGCGCCGCAGCAACTGCTGGCAAAGATCAGCGAGGACATCAAGCGTGGCCTTTCTCACAAATAGGAACAGCATACTTGAAGCCCTCAGGGAACACCCGGAAAAGGCACGGAAGCTCTGGATAGAGGCAGGCTACGAGAGGGCATCCGGGGAATATATCAAAGAAGCAAAACTACAGGGCATCCCGTTCAAGATACTTCCGAAGGAGGCCTTTGCGAGGCGATTTCAAGAAGGAAGATCCCATATGTGCCTCGAGAGGGAAGAGGCCTCCTGCGCCGACCCAGACGAGCTTATAAGGAATATCGATACTGCAAAGAACCCGCTTTACTGCGCCCTTGACGGCGTCTACGACCCGCAGAACATGGGGAATATCGTCAGGAGCGCCGCATGCTTCGGCGTCGAGGCGGTGGTCATTCCCAGGGACCGCTCCTGCGGCATTACCGAAACCGTTACGAACATATCACGGGGCGCCCTGGAACACGTGAAGATCGTTCGTGTCGTCAATCTTGCCAGGTTCATCGATGAGATAAAGAAAAGGGGCGTTTTCTGCTATGCCCTTGACGAGAGAGGGGCGAGGCCTTTGTGGGAAGTAGACCTGAAAGGGCCTGTCTGCCTCGTCTTCGGTGGAGAGGACGGGCTGCGGAGGCTCACCATAGAAAGGTGCGACGCGGTCGTGAAGATCCCCACGCTGTCGGGCTTCCCTTCCCTCAATGTGGCCACGAGCTTCGCTGTCTCGGCGTATGAGGTAAGGAGGCAACGAAAAGGATAGCGTCTTTTCTTATTTCGTTGCAATCAAATCCATATTATGTTAAATTTCTTTCGAAGTGGGCTTGACCCGCTTTTTTATTTAAAAGGGATGATGATATCAGAAAAGACAGTTATCGAAAAGATCGAAGAGTGCCTGATGCCGATCGTCAGGGAGGGCAGCCTTGAGCTGGTGGAGGTCGAGTTCCGGCCTTCAGGGAAGCGCTGGCTTCTCCGCATATACATCGACAAAGAAGGTGGCGTGACGATCGACGATTGCGCGTGGGTGAGCAGAGAGCTCGGGATAGCCCTCGATGTTGAGGATATTATAGATCATCCGTACAGGCTGGAGGTTTCGTCGCCGGGGTTAACCCGAAAGCTTACCAGGAGAGAGGACTTTGTCCGGTACAGGGGAAAAAGGTGCAGGATCATTACAACAGAACCGATAGCGGGCAGAAATGAGTTTACCGGCGAGATCCGGAATATTACCGATGATGGCGTGGAAATCAGCGAAAAAATAGATATATTTACCATCCCGATATGTGCTATAAAAAGGGCACATTTGGAAATCGAGATGTAAGGAGCAGCGATGTACTTCGACCTAAATTACGTTATTGAGCAGGTTGGCAAAGAAAAAGGGATCCCAAAAGAAACGATCATTGACGCTTTGGAAGAAGCGATACTGTCGGCCTCTAAGAAAAAATACGGAAGCCACCTTGACCTCGAGGCCCGGTATAATGAGGAGCTCGGGGAGATCGAGGTCTTTCAGTTCAAGACCGTCGTGGAAGAGGTCAACGAGCCCGATATGGAAATAGCGCTGGAAAACGCAAAGGAACACGACCCCGAATGTCTCTATGGCGATAGCATCGGCATCAAGATGGACACGTCGACCCTCGGGAGGATCGCTGCGCAGACGGCAAAGCAGATCATTGTCCAGAAAGTAAGGAATGCGGAGAGCGATGTAATATACAACGAATATAAAGGCAAAAAAGGCGAGATAGTAACGGGGGTGATCCAGAGGATAGAAAAGAACCATTACGTGGTAAACCTCGGCAAAACAGAGGCGATACTTCCGGCCAAAGAGGTGATCCCGGGCGAGAACTTCAGGCAGAGGGACCGGGTAAAAGGGTTTGTCCTCGATGTGGAGAAGAGCCAGAAAGGGTGCACCATACTTATGTCGAGGACCCACCCGCAATTCCTGATGAAGCTTTTTGAGCTTGAGGTTCCCGAGATACAGGAAGGGATCATTAAAATACTGAGCGCAGCCCGCGAACCGGGAGAGCGTGCAAAGATATCGGTGTACAGCGATGATTCCGACATCGATCCTATCGGAGCCTGCGTCGGCGTAAAAGGCTCGAGGGTCCAGGCTGTTGTTCAGGAGCTGAGAGGCGAAAAGATCGACATCATCCCGTGGAGCAGAGATATAGCAAAATTTGTCTGCAACACCCTTGCGCCTGCGAAGGTTTCCAAGGTCTATATCAACGAGGAAGACCATTCGATGGAGGTCATTGTCAATGATGACCAGCTTTCTCTTGCAATAGGGAAAAGGGGCCAGAATGTGAGGCTCGCGTCAAAGCTGACGGGCTGGAAGATAGATATCAGCAGCGAATCAGAGGTTGAAAAGACGTCAAAGAAGGTCATCGACGAGCTCGTGGAGAGCCTGAAGATCAGCGAAATACTTGCGAGGGTGCTCAACGACGAATATTTGAGGGACCCGAAAGATATCGCCAAGCTGACCCCGGAGGAGATGAACAAGATAACGAGCATCTCTGTTGAGGATTGCAGGCGTATCATTGAAGAGGCAAAATCCATAATGAGCAGGCTTAACAGCGAGAGCGTGAAAGAGGAGGCCCCGGCTGCAGAGGCTATCGCAGCAGAGGGGACGGAGGAGATGCAGGAGGGCAGGGACCAATAAGCGGCCCCGCCCGGTTTTTGTGTATTAATTAAGGAAGGTTTCATAGATGGCAAAGATCAAGATCACGGCGCTAACCGACAAGATGGATGACGAGGACATCCTCGCCAAACTAAAAAAGATCGGCGTCAAAGTCAAGGACAAGGTTAAAGAGGACGTACCTCGGGAAGAAGCCAAAGATCACGAGACCCCTGCAAGCGAACAGATGGTCGAGAAAAGGGTTGCTTCCACGATCATAAGGCGAAGGGTGCAGCCGCCCAAAGTGAAGGAAGAGCCCGCAGAAGAAAAGCCGGAGCCTAAAAAACCCGGCAAAGAAGAAGCAAAGGCGGAGCCGAAAGCCGAACCAAAGGCCGCGCCGAAGAAAAAACAGGAAGAACCTGCAAAGGCAGAGAAGAAAAAGGAAGCGCAAAAAGCTGCCGAAAAGCGTGCGAAGCAGGAGCCCCTGGTCCTGTTGACGGAAGAGCACCCGGCAGGGCCTGAACAAATTCCCGAGACACAGGTCGAAGCTGAACCTCAGGCGCCCCAGAGCGAAGGGCTGAAGGGCGACCTGGAAGTGATCGGCCAGGAGAAAGGAAAGGAGATTACAAAGGTACTCGAAGAGGCCTACAAGCAGGACCTTGAAAAGGACTTTACCCTTGCAGAAGGCGGAACAGAAGAAGAACGCCAGAGGAGGAAGACCGAAAAGCTCCTGAAAAAGATAGAAGAGCAGGAGATCGAAGAGACAAAGGTAAAGAAGAAAGGCGTATTAAAGAGAAAGGTCGTTATAAAGGAAGAAGACCTCTATACGTTCAGGCGGCAGAAACCGCGCGGCGCACAATTTAAGCGAGGCAAAAAGGAAAAGGTTTCAGAAAGAAGGGCAGAAGAAGAAAAGAAGGCTGAAGTAAAGATCGCACGAAAGGTCGTGAAAGTTTCCGATGAGATCCAGGTGGGCGAGCTGGCGAAGAGGATGGGGGTAAAGGCGCAGGAGATCATAGCGAAGCTGTTCCCCCTTGGCGTTATCGCCACGGTAAACCAGGCCATTGATTACGACACTGCGTATCTCGCTGCCACAGAGATGGGATATGACGTTGAGAAGATCGTTTCCATAGAGGAAGCATTTCTCGCGAGGGAAGAAGAAGATAAAGAAGGCGCTGAGAACCTCCAGCCGAGATCGCCCGTGGTGACCATCATGGGGCACGTAGACCACGGCAAGACGCTTCTCCTCGATACGATACGGCACACAAACGTTGCCGAGCGCGAGGCAGGGGGGATCACCCAGCACATCGGCGCCTATAAAGTCGATGTAGGAGGCAAGGAGATCGTCTTTGTGGACACGCCCGGCCATGAGGCCTTTACAGCCATGAGGGCGCGCGGCGCGCTGGTCACCGATATTATCATTCTCGTCGTGGCGGCAGACGACGGGGTGATGCCGCAGACGATCGAGGCGATCAACCACGCAAAATCTGCGCAGGTCCCCATCATTGTGGCCGTCAACAAGATCGATAAGCAGAATGCAAACGTTGACAAGGTGATGAAAGAGCTTTCCGAATTGAGCTTGGTTCCCGAGGAATGGGGCGGCACGACATTGTTTGCAAAGATCTCCGCCAAGAAAAAGACGGGGATCCAGGAGCTCCTGGAGCTAATTATCCTCCAGGCCGAAATGCTTGAACTGAAGGCAAACCCCGACAAGCTCGCCAGGGCCACGATCATAGAATCAGAACTTGATAAGGGCCACGGGCCTGTAGGAACGGTCATTATACAGGAAGGCACGCTCAAGATACAGGACCCGTTCATTTCAGGGATGACCTTCGGACGCGTGAGGGCAATGCTGGACGACAAAGGAAAAAGGATTCAGAGCGCCCCGCCGTCGGCCCCGGTCCTTGTTGTCGGGTTTCAGGACGTCCCGCACGGAGGGGACAGATTTATTGTTACCACAGAGGAGCGCTACGCGAGAGAGCTTTCAAAGTTCAGGCAGGAAAAACTCCGGGAAAAAGAGGCTGCGAAGAGTTCCAGGACAACCCTTGAAGAGCTTTACTCGAAGATCGGCGAGGCTGAAAAGGTGGTGCTGAATGTTATCGTCAAGGGAGATGTCCGCGGGACCATCGATGCCATCGTCGAATCCCTGAAGAAGCTCTCCAACGATATCGTTGAAGTTCAGATAACGCACAGCGGCGTCGGCGCGATCACAGAGACAGATATAAACCTTGCCATGGCATCGGGCTCCATTGTCATAGGGTTCAACGTAAAACCTGTGGCAAAGGCGCAGGCCCTCGCAGAACAGGAAAATATAGAGATCAGAACATACACTATTATCTACAACATGATCGATGACATTAAAAAGGCCATGGAAGGCATGCTGGCGCCCAAGATCGTTCAGGTCGGCATCGGCAAGGCAGAGATACGGAAGGTCTTTTCAGTCTCCAGGATAGGCTCGATCGGCGGTTGCTATGTTACAGAAGGAAAGGTAACAAGGAATGCCATTGTTAAACTGATGAGGGCCAGCGAGACAATATTTACCGGCAAGCTCGCTTCGTTGAAGCGCTTTAAGGACGACGCGAAAGAAGTGTTATCGGGTTATGAATGCGGAATGTCGCTGGACGGCTTCAATGATATTAAGGAAGGGGATGTCCTGGAGTTCTATGTTGAAGAGCAGGAAAGGCAGACCCTTGATGGTTGAACATGGTCGTCGGAGTTTCTTGCATAGAGATCTTTTTTCCTGAGTGCCAATCCCTGAAAGACAAGCGGCAGATGATAAAAAAGATTGTGGAAAAGACAAGGGGCAAGTTCAACATATCGATAATTGAAGTGAGGCAGACAAACCTCTGGCAGAGGGCAAGCATCGGCTTTGCGCTGATGGGAATAAACAGGGACCACGTGAGCTCTGCCATTGAGAACGTATACAGGTATGTGGAATCTCTCTATCTGGGGGAGATTATTGATACCTGGACAGAAATTATTGTGATGGGCAATGAGGTATAGGCGGCTAAGGATCCAGGACCTGCTCAGGGAGGAGATATCGCTGATCATCCAGCGGGATCTGCGGGACCCTGGCGTGGGGTTTGTTACGATCCTTGATGTGAAAGTGAGCGAGGACCTGAAGATCGCGAAGGTGATGTGTTCAATTTACGGCAGCGATGAAGAGAAAAAAAAGACGCTCCTGGCGCTGAAACGGTCCAGGGGATATGTCAAATTTCTTCTGGGACAGCGGGTGAAGTTAAAATATATCCCCGATGTCAACTTTGTCCTCGATGATGTATATGAAAAGGCGCTGAGGATTGAAGAGATTTTGAAAAGGGAAGCAGATGTTCGCAAAGGTTAAAAAGATCATCGACAACGGGAAGGATTTTTTTATAACAACCCACATTGACCCGGACGGCGATGCGATAGGATCGGTCTTTTCGCTGTACTGGGCGCTCAAGTCGCTGGGAAAGAACGCGACGGTCTACCTTAAAGGCCAGGTGCCTTACCGGTATGAATTTCTTCCCGGCCCTGACCGGATAAACAATGTGATCCCCGACAGAAGCTATGACGCCGTATTCGTCCTTGATTGCGGCGACCTTCCAAGGATCGGCGACGGATACGAGGATTTAAAGAAGACAAAAATGATCGTAAGCATCGATCACCATAACACCAATGACGGCTTCGGCAGGATCAATGTTCTCGATGCAGACGCGTCTTCAACGGGCGAGATCCTTTATGGGCTCTACAGGTACCTCGGTGTTTCTCTTTCGTACGAAATGGCGGTCAACATTTACACCGCCATAGTTACCGATACAGGCTCTTTCAGATATGAGAACACCGGATCGAAAGCCTTTCTCATATGCGAGAAGATGGTGCGGCTGGGGGTGAAGCCGGCAGAGGTATCGCGGATGGTGCACGGGAACCACCCCAAGGAAAGATTTCTTCTGCTTGGCCAGGTCCTCTGCACGCTGCGGACCTTTGATGAAGGCAGGGTGGCGATCGCATACATTACCGGAGAGATGTTCGAGAAGACGCATTCAACGAGTGAATACTCTGACGGTTTTGCAGAGCTCATAAGGGAGGTCAGGGGGGTTGAGGTGGCGATACTGCTGAGGCAGGTCAACGACAGGCGGTACAAGATAAGCATGAGGTCCAGGGGAACCGTCGATGTTGCAGACGTGTGCTGCGTTTTTGGAGGCGGCGGACATAAAAATGCCGCAGGCTGCCACATAGACGGCACCCTTGACGAAGTGCAAACAAAACTCATGGAAGCGATGAAGAAATGAAGAAGGAAAATATTTTAGAGCCGTTGGCAGGGGCAAAGGGTGAAGGGTTAAATCCCCTCACGACTTACGCCTCACGACTTACGGGTTTAATTTTTTGGTGTTTAGAGTTTCGTGCTTCGGATTTTATGCTTGGGGTCAATATAAGATGAACGGTTTTTTGATCATAGACAAAAAGGCAGGCATGTCCTCCTATGATGTGATAAGAAGGTTGAAGAAGCTGGACCGCTTCAAGAAGATCGGCTATATCGGGACGCTCGACAGGAACGCGACGGGGATACTGCCCGTGGCCTTAAATGAGGGGGTAAAGCTGATCCCCTTCCTGGAAAACGTGGAAAAGGCTTACAGGGCCAAATTTTTGCTTGGCGTCTCGACAGACACCTTCGATATTGAAGGCAAGGTAACGGCGGAGGCCGATGCCGGGGAATTTGACAAAGAGCTTGTCGAAAGCATTCTGAATGGATTTAAAGGGAAGATCGTGCAGCGGATCCCCGTATATTCATCAAAAAAGGTCAACAGGAAGCCCCTCTATAAATGGGCGCGGCAGGGGATTGACGTTGAACCGCCGGAAAAGGAGGTCGAGATATTCTCCATCGAGCTTCTTGAGTACCGCCATCCTTATGTTGAGCTTGAAGTAACATGCTCGAAAGGCACGTACATCAGGGCGCTTGCGAATGATTTCGGAGCAAAGCTTGGCTGCGGGGCAACGTTGTATTCTCTAAAAAGGACGAGGCACGGGGAATTTACCGAGGACATGGGTGTTGATATTGACTATTTCAAATTTCAGCAGGACTTGGTAAGCTATTTATTATCATTGGAAAATGTTTTACAATCTCTACGGGAGATAGTTGTGGAAATGGCGCTTGAGAGGTTCTTGAAGAACGGCATGCCCATTCCCCTTGCGGGCAGCTCAAAAGAATGGAAGAACGGCGAATTGGCGAGGCTTGTGAGCAGAAAGGGGGACCTCATAGGCATAGGCTCGGCAGATCTGGCTTCGCGGACCATTAAGATCAAAAGGTTAATAAACAATTAAGGAGGAGTACATGGCTCTCACTACTACAAAGAAAAAGGAGATCATCGAGGATTTCAAAACCCATGAGAAAGATACAGGTTCTCCTGAGGTGCAGATAGCCCTTATTACTGAGAGGATAAGGTCCCTTACGGAACATTTTAAAAAGTTTTCAAAAGATCATAATTCAAGAAGGGGATTGTTGGTGCTCGTTGGGAGCAGAAGGAGACTTCTCAATTACTTGCGGGAAAAGAACGTTGACAGATACAAAAAGGTTATTGAGAAGCTCGGTTTAAGAAAATAAAAAAGGTCAGGTAAAAAAATGGAAGAAATGCTAACAATTAATTGTGCAGGAAGGCCACTTACGATCAGTACAGGAAGTCTTGCGAAGCAGGCCGACGGCAGCGTCATGGTACAGTACGGTGATACCGTTGTGCTCGTAACGGCCGTCGTCGAAAAGAATGAATCAGAGAAAGATTTTCTGCCGCTTACGGTAAATTATCAGGAGATGTCCTATGCGGCCGGAAAGTTCCCCGGGGGATTCTTCAAGAGGGAAGGCAGGCCGTCGGACAGGGAGATATTAACGTCCCGACTTATAGACAGGCCGCTAAGGCCTTTGTTCCCGAAGGGGTTCAAGCATGAATCCCAGGTCATCGCGACGGTATTGTCCGCTGATCCAGAGAATGACCCCGCGGTCCTGGGGCTCATAGGCGCTTCATGCGCCCTCACTATTTCGGAGATCCCCTTTGACGGCCCATTTGCCGGTGTCAAGGTCGGAAGGAAGGACGGCAGGTTTATCATTAATCCCACGACCAGCGAGATGGGCGAGAGCGATCTCGACATCGTCGTGACCGGCACGAGGGATGCTATCCTCATGGTGGAAGGCGCGGCGAAGTTCGTCAGCGGGAGCGACCTCATAGAGGCGATACATTTCGGCCACCAGAGCCTTATCCCTATCATTGAAATGCAGGAGAAGATACAGGATAAGGTCGGTAGGGCGAAATGGCAGATGAATGCAGGCCCGGATCTCGGCGCCCGCAAAGAGGAGATACGGAAGTCGATCGAAAAAGACCTCCTGGAAGCCTTCGCGCTGAAAGGGAAGAAAAGCAGAGGCGACAGGCAGAGCCTTATCCTCGAAGAGCTTGCGAAGAGCAGTGAGGACCTGGACCAGAACGCAGTCTATAAAATTTTTGAAGAGATCACGCGGGACATATTAAGGGAACAGCTCTTTGCAACAGGCAAAAGGATTGATGGAAGGGCTGCGGATACGATCCGCGACATCACGTGCAGGGTAGGCGTATTGCCGAGGACGCACGGCTCAGCTATCTTTACGCGGGGAGAGACGCAGGCGCTTGCGATCACTACTTTCGGCACCTCTGATGATGAGCAGAAGGTTGAATCGCTCCTCGAGGGGGAAACCTTCAAGACCTTTATGCTTCATTATAATTTTACGCCCTTTTCGGTTGGCGAGGTAGCGATGCTCCGCGGGCCCACAAGGCGTGAGATAGGCCACGGCAATCTCGCCGAGCGCGCCCTCTCGCCGATCCTGCCGTCAAAGGAAGCATTCCCCTACACGATCAGGATTGTTTCCGAGATCCTTGAATCAAACGGATCTTCATCCATGGCAACGGTCTGCAGCGGGTGCCTGTCGTTAATGGATGCGGGCGTGCCGATCAAGGAACCGGTTGCCGGCATAGCCATGGGGCTTGTTAAAGAGGGCGACAGAGAGGTGATCCTGTCCGACATCCTCGGCGACGAAGACCATCTGGGAGATATGGATTTCAAGATCGCCGGAACACGTGAAGGCATTACAGCCGTGCAGATGGATATCAAAATCAAAGGGATTACCAAAGAGACCATGTCAAGGGCTGTCGTGCAGGGGCAGAAGGGGATAAACACGATACTTGACATTATGGGCGGGACGCTCGCACAGCCGAGGGAGGACCTTTCTCCTTACGCCCCGCGCATTTACACTTTCAAGATCAAAACGGACAAGATACGCGACGTAATAGGCCCCGGAGGCAAGGTGATCAGGGGGATCATAGAGCAGACAGGCGTAAAGATCGACATAGAAGATTCAGGCGTCGTAAAGATAGCCTCTGTTGATGAAAAATCGGCCAATGCAGCGATCGAGATCATCAAGGGCCTGACCAGGGATATCGAGCCGGGGACAGTCTATCTCGGCAAGGTCAAAAGGGTCCTCGACGCGGGCGCTATCGTGGAATTGATGCCGAACGTCGACGGGTTTGTCCACGTCAGCCAGCTTGCCGAAGGTTTTGTAAAGAAGGCCTCCGATGTCGCCAAAGAGGGGGACGAAATGATGGTAAAGGTTATTGATGTCGAAGATAACGGCAGGATAAAACTCTCACGCAAGGCTGTTCTCAAAGAGCAGAAGGCAAAGAAGGAAGATGTATAGAAAGACGATTCTCGATAACGGCATAACCGTTGTTACCGAATCCATCCCATACTTTTCAACAGTGTCCCTCGGGATCTGGTGGAAAGCAGGAAGCAGATACGAGCATCAAAAGAATAACGGCATCTCCCATTTTATCGAGCACATGCTCTTCAAGGGGACGTCAGAAAGGACCGCTTATGATATTGCGCGGGAGATCGATGCCATAGGCGGCACGATAAATGCCTTTACCGGCAAAGAGTATACATGCCTCTACGCGCGGGTCCTGAAGAAGGACATGGACACTGCCCTCGCTATCCTTGCAGACATGTGCAGGAACTCCCTTTTCGACAGCAGCGATATCGAACGGGAGAAGTACGTCATCGCGCAAGAGATCAAAATGATCGAGGATAATCCTGAAGAGTATATCTACGACATGTTCAACTCCTCATACTTTAAAGGCCATTCGCTCGGTATGCCGATACTCGGCTCGCAGCAAAACGTGGAGGGTTTTGCGAAGGAGCAACTAAAAGGATATTTCACTGATTATTATTCCCCGAAAAATGCCATTATCACCATAACCGGCAGGATCAAGCATGAGGATGCGGTGGCAAGGGTGAACAGGTTCTTCTCCGACCTCCGGGGAGGAGACGCCGGAGGCCCTTCAATAATCAGCCCTGAACCCTATAATGCCTTTAATGTCTACGAAAAAGAGCTGGAGCATGTGTACCTGTGCATCGGAACGCGGGGGGCGAGCCAGGTCGACAAACGAAGATATTGCCTTTACATACTCAATGCCGTTATGGGCGGCAGCATGAGCTCCCATCTGTTCCAGGAGATAAGGGAGAAGAGGGGGCTCGTTTACAATATCTACTCCTACGTGAACTGCTACCATGACATGGGTACCTTCGGCATATCCACTTCAACTTCAAAAGAATCTATCGCAGAGGTCCTGCAGCTGATCAAGGATGAGATCACCAGGATACGGAACGATGGCATCACCGACGCAGAACTTTCATTTTCCAAGGAACACATAAAAGGGAATCTTTTTATCTCCCTTGAGAGCTCCGAGACAAGAATGGGAAGGCTCGCAAAAAACGAGATATACTTTGGAGGCTATATACCGTTCAAAGAAACGCTTCACGAGATAGACAGGATCCGGAAGAAAGACGTAGATGAGATAGGAAGGTTTCTTTTTGATCGCCCCGACAATATATCATTGACGGTGCTTGGCAGCGTTGCCGGCGACTCGTTGGAGAACCTTTGGAGAAGTTAGAGGTCTTCGTTTCCAAAAAGGACGGAGCGCTTCTGCCGCAGTATGCCACGAGCGCTTCATCGGGTTTGGACCTCTACGCCTTCCTGGATAAAGACCTCACGATAAAACAATTTGAGAGGATGCTGATCCCAACAGGGATCTTTATCAGCATCCCCCGGGGATTTGAGGCTGAGATAAGGCCCAGGAGCGGCGTTGCATACAAATACGGCGTGACGGTCCTTAATACGCCCGGCACGATCGACGCCGATTACAGGGGTGAGATCAAGGTGATCCTTATTAATCTCGGGGCCGAGCCGTTCGTGATCAAAAACGGCGACCGGATTGCCCAGATGGTGTTTAAATCCGTGGCGCAGATCAACTGGAAGCTTGTTGATGCATTGCCTGAGACGGAAAGGGGTGAAGGCGGCTTCGGGTCAACGGGGATATCATGAACCTATACGAATACCTTGACCACTTTATCCGTTATCTCACTTCAGAGAGGGGGGCGTCTCCTCATACTATTGATGCTTACAGCAGGGATATTGTCGGGTTTGTCGGTTTTCTTGAGGGCGCATCCTGCACGGCGCCTGAGAGAAAACATCTTGAGACATATATAGGCTTTTTGAGAGAAAAAGGGAAGAAGACGCGGAGCATAGTCCGGGCTATTTCAGCCTTAAGGAGTTTTTTTAATTTCCTCCTCATTGACGGAAAGATAACGAAGAGCCCCCTTGAGGACGTCGAGATCCCGAAATATATACAGCCTATCCCGGAAGTCCTGAGCGAGGAAGAGATACTTGAGCTGATAAAACTGCCCGAAGGGTCTAAGACATCCCTGCGGGACAGGACGATACTCGAGCTGTTGTATGCCACGGGGCTCCGGGTTTCGGAGCTGATCAAGCTGAAAAAAGGCGATGTCAATCTTGAAGCCGGTTTTTTGATAGCATCCGGAAAGAGATCGAAAGAAAGGGTTGTCCCTCTCGGCACCTATTCCCGGGATTCAATAAAGCTCTACCTTGAAACTGAAAAGCTGAAAGGGAACTTTATCTTCCCCAACAAAAAAGGCGGCATGCTGACCAGGCAGGCGGTCTGGAAGATCATCAGAAAGTATGCGACAAAGATGAAAAGAACACATATATCGCCGCACACCATAAGGCATACCTTCGCGACCCACCTCCTTGAAGGCGGAGCGGACCTTCGGTCTGTTCAAATCCTGCTCGGCCATGAAGATATTTCGACGACACAGATCTACACTCACGTTGACAGCAAGCGGCTCAAGGAGATCCACAGAAAGTACCATCCAAGAGGCTGAAAGTGAGACTGTTTCGATATTATGTGGAAAATAATGTATATCCGTTATATATCGTAGGGAACAGCCCGACACCGTTCCCATCCTTAATTAGTGGGGTATTGTGAGTGAAGGTTATAACCTCCCATACGAACGCTGATTTTGATTCCCTTTCATCGATGGTAGCAGCAAAAAAGTTGTACCCTGACGCTGTCCTTGTGTTCCCGGGCTCGCAGGAGAAGACCCTGAGGGACTTTCTCATCCATTCAACGCTTTATCTCCTGGATATTTCCAAGATGAAGAATATCGACTATGCGGCGATCGACACCCTGATCCTTGTCGATACGCGGCAGAAGGCAAGGATAGGTGAGTTTGCAAGGGTTGCTGAAAGCGGCAAAGCGAAGATCCACATATACGACCACCACCCGTCCTCGGCAGAAGACGTTAAGGGCGACATGGAGATCGTGCAGAGCATAGGCGCCACGGTGAGCATACTCGTATCTATTCTGCAGGAGAGGGAGATTCCTATAACGCCCGAAGAGGCGACGGTGATGATGCTCGGGATCTACGAAGAGACGGGCAGCTTCAGATATTCCTCAACCACAGTTGACGACTTTAAGGCTGCATCATACCTTCTCTCAAAAGGGGCAAACGTCAACCTTGTGTCTGACATGCTTACCAGGGAGTTGATACCCGAGCAGGTCTTTCTCCTCAACGACATCATTAAAAACGCTGCGACGTATAATATCAACGGTGTCGATGTGGTGATAACCGAGGCGAGCACAGAGGAGTACGTGGGCGACCTTGCCGTCATTGTGCACAAGTTCCGCGACATGGAAAACATAAACGTGCTCTTCGCCCTGTTCAGGATGGAAGACAGGGTGCATATAATAGGCAGAAGCAGGATACCGGAGGTTGATTCAGGGCACATCATGTCGCTCATGGGAGGCGGAGGCCACAAAGTGGCTGCTTCTTCGACGGTAAAAGACATGACCCTCTTAGAGGCAAAAGAAAGGCTTGTTGATATACTGAAATATAATGTAAAGCCCCTCTGGAAGGCAAAGGACATTATGTTTTTTCCTGTGAAGTCGGTGGAAGCCGCGGGCTCGATACACGACGCAAAGAACACAATGCTGAAATATAATATCAACGCGCTGCCGGTGCTTTCAAACAATAAGGTCGTCGGGATCATCACGAGGCAGATCGTCGAGAAGGCAGCGTTTCACAAGCTTGAGAGCGTACCGGTAAAGGAATATATGTTCACAGAATTTTCTATGGTAGAACCTGACGATTCGATAGAAAAGGTTAAGGAAAAGATCATCGGGAGCAACCAAAGGTTCCTGCCTGTCATAAGGGATAAAGAGCTGGTGGGGGCAATTACGCGAACGGACCTCCTGAGGATCATCGAGGACGAGATCGCCAAGACGATGCTGGAAAAGCTTGAGTTCCACGAGAAATATGTAAAGCGGAAGAATGTAAAAAAACTGATGGACGAACGCCTCAACGATGAGACAATGAAGAAGCTTATGGAGGTAGGCGGCCTCGCCGACAGCATGAACTATCATGCATACCTCGTCGGAGGCTTTGTAAGGGACCTGCTGCTCCGCGACGAAAACTACGATATCGACATTGTTATTGAAGGGGACGGGATAGCCTTTGCGGAAGAGCTGGCGAAGCGCCTGAACGTGAAGGTTCGCCCCCACAAGGAATTTGCCACGGCGAAGGTTATCTACAAGGATGGCTTTAAGGTCGATATAGCGACAGCCCGCCTTGAATACTATAAGGCCCCCGCATCTCTCCCTGTTGTTGAGCACAGCTCCCTGAAGCTCGATCTCCACAGAAGGGACTTCACGATCAATACGCTGGCCATATCGCTGAATAAAAATACCTTCGGCGAGCTGATCGATTTTTTTGGCGCTCAGAGGGACATCAAGGAGAAGACGATCAGGGTCCTCCACAGCCTGAGCTTTGTGGAAGATCCGACGCGGGTATTCAGGGCCATCAGGTTTGAGCACAGATTTGGTTTTAAGATCGGGAAGCACACACTTGACCTGATAAAGAACACGGTGAAATTGAATTTCCTCGCCCGGATCAGGGGGAAAAGGGTTTGGGTCGAGCTGGCGCTTACGCTCCAGGAGGACGGGGTGGAAAAGATATTAAAACGCCTCCAGGAGCTTGGCCTCCTGCCGTTTATCTTTCCGTCTATGGTATTCAACAAGGAGAAGGAAAAGCTTTTCAGCCACATGCAGGCGGTGTATAAATGGTATGAGCTGCTTTATCAGGGCAAGCGCGTCGATAAAGTGCAGTATTATCTGCTGGGGCTTGTCGATCACATGAGGTCCGAGGAGGTTGTTGAATTCTGCAAAAAGCTTGAGGTCACCGAAAAGGTCAGAAAGAAGATCATAGAGAACACGGAGCGCCTGAAGGAAGTTTTTTCCAGGCTTACGATGGGCATTACGGTTTTGAAAAAAAGCGCCATATACCGCACGCTCGAGCCGCTGTCTAAAGAGGTGATGCTCTTTGTCATGGCGAAGACGCGGTCTGAAGAGATCAAGAAGGCAATATCCAATTTTATCACTTACAGGGACTCCTTCAAACCCTTTACGACAGGCTCCGACCTGAAGAAGATGGGCATTCAGGAAGGGCCTGTTTACAAAGAGATACTGGAGAAGCTGAAAGATGCCAAGGTTGATATGAACCTGAAGACGAAGGAAGAAGAGTCGCATTTTGTGGACATTTATCTGATGGAAAAGGGGATCATGCCATGAGCCTTTTAGTGCCGACGCTCGAAGTGCAGCTTGAGTGCTATGAAGGGCCGCTTGCGGTCTTAATATCGCTCATCAAAAAGAATAAAGTAAGCATCTGGGATATTCCCATCTCAACGATAACGGAAAGATTTCTCGAATACGTGGAGCTGGTGAAGGAGATGAACCTAAAGATTGCCGAGGATTTTATAGAGATGGCGTCCCTCCTCCTTTTCATAAAGTCCAAGATGCTCCTCCCCTCAAGCGAGGGGGAAGAGGCTGAGGACCCGCGGGAGGAGCTGATCGAGAGGATCATGGAATATGAGCGCTTCAGGGCCATGGCGGGAGTGATGGGCGAGCTTCCCATGCTCGACAGGGATGTGTTCGGCAAAGGGACGAACGGGATTGAAGGAGAGGAAGATTATGATCTCTTATGCCTTTGCACGCTCTTCTTCGAGCTTATCAAAGTGAGGGAAGAGGCGTATCTGACGATCAACGAGATCAGGCCGACGCTCGAGGAGAAGCTCGCCGTATTGAAGGCGATTCTTGAGGCGTCGGGGATGTATGTCTGGGATATCAACGAAGAGATGGAGAGGAACGAGAAGGTAGCCACGATCCTCGGGATGCTGGAATTGGCAAGGATACGGATAGCAACGCTCTCGCAGAGAAAATCTTTTGGCAAGATAGTGCTGAAGAAAAGGGACGGCGCCGTTGCGGAGAACGCATAACCAAACAAAATCTTTCCGGTGCTTTTTCTCGTTTGGGTATTCGGTCATTGAATATTGGGTATTAATTTGGTGATTGATGTTTGGTTATTGATTATTCGATGTTGAGCCATGTGCTGCCTCAGTGCTTGAGCAAAGGGAGGATGAACAATGACCATATCGAAAACAAAAAAGGTCCTTATCGTTATTGCCATCATCGTCGTGGTGCTCGTCCTTGTGCCTTTCTTTATAGGCATCTTTGGAAAGGAGTCGGGCGACAAGATCGGCGTAGTTGAGATAGAGGGCACGATCACGGACTCAAAGAATGCCATGGACGATATCGTAAGGTTCAAGGATGACGAGAGCATCAAAGGGGTGATTGTAAGGATAAACTCGCCGGGCGGAGGAGCGGCGGCAAGCCAGGAGATTCACCGTGAGGTGAAAAAGCTTCGGGAGAAGAAAAAGGTATTTGTCTCCATGGCATCCGTATGCGCTTCGGGCGGGTACTACATCGCTACCGCAGGGGAAAAGATATACGCAAGCCCTTCAACCATTACAGGCAGCATAGGCGTAATCATGCAGCAGACCGTCGTTGAAGACCTGATGAAGAAGATCGGGATACAGGCAAACACTATCAAGTCCGGCGAGCTGAAAGACGCAGGGACGCCATTCAGAAAGATGAGCGAAGGCGAGCGGAAATACTTGAACGATGTCCTGGCAGATATACACGAGCAATTTATCAAGGACGTTGCCGAAGGCAGAAAGATGCCCGTCGACGCGGTAAAAAAGCTCTCCGACGGGAGGATCTTCACCGGCATCCAGGCAAAAAATGCAGGGCTTGTGGACGCGATCGGGACATTTTATGATGCTGTCGAAGGGCTCAAGGTGTCGTTGAATATTTTAGAGAAGCCTGTCCTGGTGTACGGAAAAAAACCATTTTCAATCATCAGGTGGCTGATCTCGTCGGTCGCCAGAGAGTATGGTATGGAACTCAATACCCGGTCGTTTAAGTATATTTATAATCAGTGAATTACCAAACACCAATAACCAAGCTCCAATTAATCACCAATACCCAATATTCAATAACCAAACAAAGGCTTGCCGGTATTATATCCCCCGTTTGGGTATTCGGTCATTGATTATTGGGTATTAATTGGTGATTGGGATTTGGTTATTGGTGATTTAGCTTTTGTTGTAAGCCATGAGCTGCCTTCCGTCACTTGACAAGTCGAGTTGATCGGTGCTTAAATTTGCTATGCTTTAGCGGGATCAGGTTATGACGACTAACATGCCATTGGATTGGGAAAAGATAATCCTTGGTTTTAAGAGGACTACCCGTCAGTTCTTAGAGGATATCGTAGAGAATATCAGCGAATCGTTCATTGTGACCGACCTGCGGGGGAAACTGGTGTTCTTCAATAAAGGCTCTGAAAAGCTCTTTATTTATAGCCCGGAAGAGGTTATCGGAAGACACATAGCCATGCTTGGCGCAATACAGCCCAATGTACTTGCGGAGATCCGGGAAGGAAAGACGTTCCGCGGAGAGATTATGCTGCTGAAAAAGTCGGGCGAACGGTTTCCGGCCTCGGTCATCTGCATACCCTTAAGGGACGAGGACGGAAGAACGATGGGCATGATAGGGGCAGCAAGGGACCTTACCAAGGAAAAAGAGAAAGAAGAAGCCGAAAGAGAGATAAACAGGCTGAAGGAATTCAGTGAAAACCTTATTGCCTCGCTCAACGACGGCATTCAGATAATAGATGAGCGTGGTTATATTACTTATATAAACAAGCGGTTCGAAGAGATCATGGGGTATGGGGGAGAGGAGATAATCGGGAAGTATTATGGGGTATTTATCGCAAAAGAGGCGTTCGAGCGTTTTTCCAAAAAGATGAACATGGGAGACGATGAGGAAAGGGCCGGGAAGCAGGTATTCGAATCCACATTTGTTACAAAAGACAACAGGAAGATCCCCGTCCTTGTGAGCTCGTCTTCTCTCTACGAAGGCAAGCACAAGAAAGGCACAATAAACGTTATTACAGATATTACGGAGATAAATATTCTCAAGGAAGAGCTTTTTCAGTCCGAGAAGATGACGCTCCTGGGGAAGCTGGCAGGAGAGATAGCCCACGAGATCAACAACCCCCTGGGAGGCCTGATAATCGCCACTCAGATGTTGATTGAGGATATAGAGAAAAAAGGGCGCATTCAGAAGAAGTCGCTGCTCAAAGAGCTTAAGGAGATGGAGAACGACGCGAGCAGATGCAGGAGGTTTATCGGTAAGGTGCTGAATTTTGCCAAGATGATCCCCGAAGAAAAGACGATGTTGAACATCCATAATATGATAGAGGACGCGCTCCTGTTGGTCCAGCGCCAGGCCAGGCTGGAGAACATCCATTTAAAAAAGGTTTTTTCTGATAATGATATATATGTGACAGGAAACACAAACAACCTGCAGCAGGTGATCATCAATATCGTTAACAACGCGCGGGAGGCGATTTTGCCCGATCACGGCGAAATCACCTTGAAGACCTATATGAAAGAAGGTGACCGAAAAAAATGGGCATACATCGAGGTCAACGACACGGGAAAGGGCATCCCGAGGAATATGATGGACCGGATCTTCGATTCTTTTTTCACGACAAAACCAAACGGTACAGGCCTGGGCCTTTCGGTAAGCAAGAGGATCGTTGAAGAGCATGGCGGGAAGCTTATGGTAAGAAACCTGCCCGGAGGAACTTCATTTACTATTAGCCTCCCATGCGGATAAGCCTTCCATAAAAGCCGGCATGCAGGGAGAAGGATGAAAAAGGACAAGTTCAGAATTCTTGTGGTGGACGATGAGGACAGCATACGAAACAGGTGCGTCCAGCTGCTCCAGAAGAAAGATTATAATGTGCAGGGGGTGAGCGATGGCGAGCAGGCTCTTTTCCTCATTAAAAAAGATAGCTTCTCCCTGGTGATCGCCGATATTCGAATGCCGGGGCTGAACGGAATAGACCTCCTCGAGAAGATCAAAGAGACGCATCCAGACACGGAAGTGGTAATGATCACAGGCTACGGGACCGTGGACAACGCGGTAGGGGCTATGAAGCTGGGCGCCTACGATTACATTACGAAGCCTTTTGACATGGACAGGCTGCTGAAGGTCGTGGAGCATGTTGAAACAAAATATGCGCTGCAAAATGAGATCGGCGCCCTGAAAGATGAGCTGAAGAAATTTTCTGCCCAATATGATTTTATCGGCGTCAGCGAGGAAGTACAGCAGATCTTTCAGCTCGTTCAGAAGATCTCCCCGATCGATTGCAATGTGCTGATCCAGGGGGAGAGCGGCACGGGCAAAGGGCTGCTTGCCCATGCGATACATTCCGGCAGCCCGAGAAATGCACACCCTTTCGTCGTGGTGGACTGTGCGGCGCTGACCGAAAGCCTGCTCGAAAGCGAGCTGTTTGGATATATGAAAGGCGCATTTACAGGCGCCTATGCGAACAAGGAAGGATATTTCAAGATCGCCGACCAGGGGACCATATTCCTCGATGAGATCAGCGAACTCTCCACATCCCTCCAGGGCAAGCTGCTCCGCATGGCACAGGACCACGAGATCATTCCCGTCGGGGGCACAAAGCCCGTTAAGATCAACACAAGGATCCTTGCGGCTACCAACAGGAACCTCGAACAGCTTGTCAAGGAAGGGAGGTTCAGGGAAGATCTTTACTTCAGGATCAATGTCGTGAAGGTTGATATACCTCCTCTAAGGGAGCGCAAAGAGGATATAGTGCCTTTGACGCGTTTTTTCTTTGATAAATTCAAAAAACGGTTCGATAAGATTGAGTTATCAATAGACCAGCGGGTGCTGGATTTTTTTCAGCAGTATGGGTGGCCCGGCAACGTGAGGGAACTGGAGAATGTTGTCCAGCGGATGGTCATTACCGCTGATAAGCGGAAGGCGACGATGGAGGATCTGCCGGAAAAGATGCGGCTCGAGGCGCCGCCGGAAGATGCCGAAAGGCGCGGCAGCCTCTCGGATCTGGATTTTACAGAAGCAAGAAAAAGATGCCTTGATAATTTTACGAGAGAGTACCTTGTCGATGCCTTGAGATGCCGTCAGGGAAATATCTCAAGAACGGCAAAGGAGATAAATATACAAAGACCTTCTATCCAACGGATGCTCAAGCGCTATAACATAAAAAAAGAAGAGTACATGTAAAGAACATGAATCCTTGAGGTTACATGATACTCAAGAGATACAGGCCGTCCGTTTTCCCTCTTTGAGAACAAAATATGCGGGCCCCAGCGGACAAACGCAAGGGCAGTTTAAACAAACTCAATAATAACAAAAAGATAGGAATTTAATAATAAGTCCGCCGAAGAAATACCCCTTTTTTTGATGCCGGAATAGAGTTTGATCGAGGTCGTATGTATCCCCATAGTGACACATTCCAGGGGCCAATACTCCCCCGCTCGTCATCGGAAAAAATAATCCTCTATAATATCAATTAGTTACAAACTATTGCGGGGCAACAATATCGTGGCATAATAATTGCTCATACCTTTGTACAAAACAATTATGAATAGATTATATGAAAAAATTCACAAGGCAGCAGGTAATCAATGGACTGATCAAATCCAGTTAAAATATACTGGAAAGTCCTTAATAAAAGATCACAAAAACGGAGGTGTTTATGAGGCCAGGGTATTTTGAAGATCTAGAAAGTTTTGTAGAACTAAGCTCGGTAAAGTTTGAGTATCTGGAGCCAAATTCATTAAAAGAGGCATGTTCCATGCTCGATCAGCACAAGGAAAAGGCAAAGCTGATCGCCGGCGGCACACAGCTTATCCCATTGATGAAGCAGAGAACGGTAAACCCCGAATATCTTGTAAACCTGAAGAACATACCGAACCTCGAATACGTGGACTACTACAGCGATTTCGCCGAAGAAGGCGTGAAGATCGGGGCCGTGGCAACGCTTTTTGACCTGAGCCGTTCAGTAATAATAAACGAAAGGGCAAGCGTTCTCGTTGATGCTATCAACCAGAGAGAGCTCGGGATGAACAAGACAAGGTGGGCATATTACATGGCTACTATCGGCGGGTACCTTTTTACCCCGGAAAGCGTGGTCGACGTTGCGCCGGCGCTGATGATACTGGATGCAAAGGCGGTTATGCAAGGCATTCAGGGGTGGGAGACGGTTCCCATAGAGAGCCTTTTCGCGAAGAACGGGAATGAAGAGGTATACGAGATCCTTGGAGAGATACGGATTCCAAAACAGCAGGAAAGCGAAGTAGGCCTTGTATATGAGAAAAGCATAGGCACGAACGGCGCGCCCAGCATAGGCGTGGCGGTCTATCTCAGGCTTGACCTGAAACACGTAAATATAGAAGAGATAAGGATCGTGGTGGGCGGAATAGGCGCTGCCCCCGTTGAAGCGCAGGAGGGGCCGGCAATCATGAAAGATAACCCGATCGACGACCACCTGATCATAGATGCGGCAGATATAGCCGCAGGCGAGGTCTGCAAGGACTCTGACCCGGAAATACTGGACAGGGCGAGAGAAGTGATAGAAGAAGCGATACGGCATGCAATTGACCGTTCTATCGGCGATTTTGCACTTGGGTATTAAACAACGCCCCTTATCAAGAGGGCATGCAGATATAAATATTATCTGAAGGGAGGTAAAAAGGAAATGGCAGAAAAGAGGATCAAATGTCTTTACGGCAGACAGGACTGTATGTTTGTAAAGAAAGGCACATGTCCAAGAGAGGATCAATGCCTGCTCGCAGGTGAGCTGAAGGCCAAGATGAAGAAGGAAAAAGAAGAACAAGAAGGAGGTGAGAACTTACAAGATGCTAATACAAGAGAAATTCACAGTGAAAGCGCCTATTCAGCAGGTGTGGCGGTTCATAATTAACCCCCAGCTGATAGGGAATTGTGTTCCAGGTTGCGAGAATATCGAAGCAATAGACGAGCGTACCTATGTAGCTACTGTGAAAGCAGGGGTCGGCCCGATAAAGGTTCGTTTCAAGATCACCACATCATTGACGCAGATAGACGAGCCGAAACACATCCATATGGAGGGAAAAGGAGCGGACATGGGCATGGCGGGGAACTTTACCCAGGGAAGCGACGTGTACCTGCGGGAGGTTTCGGCAAACGAGACCGAGGTTGCATATTCGTCAAATGTAACCGTCAACGGCAGGATCGCCCTTTTTGGCGACAGGATTATGCGAGCACAGGCAAAGAAGATCGGTGAGGAATTTATAAAGGCGTTGAAAGAAAAAATTGAAGGACAGAAGGAGACCTAATTATGAAAGATTTTGAATATTTTTCAGCCAGCAGCCTGCAGGAAGCTTGCTCTTTGATCTCCCAGTACAAAGATGTAGGCAAGGTACTTGCCGGCGGTCAATCACTCATTACCCTTCTCAGGCAGAAGCTGATCAGCCCTACATGCCTGATCGATATCAAGGGGCTAAAGGAACTTGATTACATAGAATTCGACAAGAAAAGCGGCCTGCGGATAGGCGCATTAACAACGCACCGGGCAATTGAAAAATCTCCGCTGATACAGGAGAAATACGATGTGCTTTCTGAGATGGAAAAGAGCGTGGCCTCGGTCCAGACCAGGAACTGGGGCACCATCGGCGGCAATCTTTGCAGCGCAGACCCTATCGGAGACCCGGCGCCTTCGTTGATCGTATTAGGTGCGAAGATAAAATTGGTGAGCGCAAAGGGAGAAAGGGTAGTGGCCCTGGAAGATTTCTTTACGGATTACTTCACTACTATAATCGAGCCCGATGAGATACTCGCTGAGATCCAGTTGCCCCCGCCTGCACCCAATACGGCGGTCGAGTATATGAAGTTTGCCACGATCGAGGCAGGGATAAAGATCGTATCCACATCGGTAGCGGTTACCGTCGAAGCAGGCAGCGACGTATGCAAGGACGCAAAGATAGTCATGAGCGCCGTGGCGCCGGTCCCGCTTATTACGAAGAAGGCGGCGGAGATGCTGAAAGGCAAGAAGCTGACCGACGACGTGATTGAGGAAGCGGCAAAGATGGCCGCGTCAGAGACTGACCCCACCACAGATGTCCACGCCTCGGCGGAATACAGGAAAGAGATCGTGAAGGTTCTCGTGAAGCGCGCGACAAAGAAGGCCTTTGAGAAAGCGAAAAAGGCTTAATAGCATTTAAAGGAGGAAGTTACGATATGGATAGCTCGAAAAAAACGATAAACGTAAAAGTGAACGGGGAATCATACGAAGTGTCGATCAAGCCCAAGATGACCCTGCTCCAGCTTTTAAGGAACGAACTGGGCCTGACGGGCACGAAGCAGGCCTGTATGGATAATTCCTGCGGAGCCTGTACTGTGATCGTCAACAAGATGGCCGTGAAGGCCTGTTCGGTCCTGGCGATGCAGGTGAACGGCAAGGAAGTTACCACTGTTGAGGGATTAGCTTCAAAAGACGGAAAACTGTCGATCCTCCAGGAGGCGTTTCTGGAGCACAGCGCTTTTCAGTGCGGGTTCTGCAGCCCGGGGAAGCTTATGTCTTCCACAGCCATGCTGGAAGAGCTGGAAAACCCGACCGAGGAAGATATAAGAAGGGATATGGAAGGAAATCTGTGCAGGTGCACGGGCTACGTACAGTACCTCGAAGCTATTAAGTCAGTGGTCCAGAAGAGAAAGGAGGGAAAGATATGAATGAGCGCTCTGTAGTAGGAAAACCGTTACCGCGGGTTGACGGCAAGGCAAAATTGACAGGGAAGGCGAAATTTACAACCGATGTTATGCTCCCTGGCATGCTTCACGCGAAATTATTAAGAAGCCCCCTTCCCCATGCGAAGATCCGCAGCATAGATACGAGCAAGGCAGAGAAGCTGCCCGGCGTCGTGGCAGTGATCACCGGGAAGGATACCTGGGGGATCAGGTACGGCTTTGTTGACACGCCGAACTATCCGGCAGAGGAACGCCCGATAGCCGAGGACAAGGTCCGCTTTATCGGGGAGACGGTAGCGGCAGTAGCAGCCATCGATCCCGACACCGCAGAGGATGCGCTGGACCTTATTGAAGTAGACTATGACCCGCTTCCACCGGTCTTTGATCCGGAAGAGGCAATGAAGGACGGCGCTCCCCAGATACATGGCGAGATCACCCGCAACACATCGTGCGCATGGGAGGACTGGGGCGTAGCGAGAAAGTCCCATTCATACACGCCGGTGAACAACGTTGCTGCGAGGGTGCTTGTTACATACGGCGACGTGGAAAAAGGGTTTGCAGAAGCTGAATATGTCCGCGAGGACCGGTCCAGGAGCCCGGGCACTTCACATATGGCTATGGAGCCGCACACAATGGTGGCAAGCTGGGATCCCTTTGAGCAGAAGCTCGACGTATGGATGAACCATATGGCCTGGGAATTGAAGCGGTACTGGCTGCACAAGACGCTTGATATCCCTATCCCTAAGATAAGGATCCACAAGACCTATATCGGCGGCGGGTTTGGAGGAAAGGCGCCCTGTTTCGACTATGAGGTCATTTGCGGCTTTCTCTCAAGAAAGCTGTGCAAGCCGATAAAGATAGAGCTTACAAGGGAGGAGGTCTTCTCATCCTGCAGGAACAGCCACAGGTTCGATATCAATATCAAAACAGGCGTAAAGAAGGACGGCACCATTGTCGCCCAGCATTGCAGCGTCATCGTTGACGCCGGCGCCTACAAGTGCAGCGCGCCTGTCGCGATGTTCTTGAGCCACGCCATGTGCGACCCCTGCCTTGACCGGAAGAACGTAAGGCATGAAGGAGTCGCGGTCTACACGAACAAGAACTTCAACTTTGCAAGAAGGGGGCACGGAGCGCCCCAGATGCGCCTTGCCGCAGATGCCCAGTACGACCAGATCTGCGAAGACCTGGGCTTGGACCCCGTGGAATTTTTGACAAAGAACCTCAGAAAGAAAGGCGACGTAATCCCCAACGGCGACAGGCTGGACAGCTATGGCCTGCCTGAAGCCATAAAAAGGTCTGCAGAGGCCATAAAGTGGAAAGAGAAGCGCGGCAAACAGAGGGACAAGAACCGGGGCGTCGGAATCGGCATTAACGGCATGTTCAGCGGTTCGGGATACTGGCCCTTTGCCAGCACTGCGATCGTAAGGCTCAACCATGACGGGACGATCACCCTTATGGAGGGCGACTGCGAGTTCGGCCAGGGACCGGACACAACATACTGCCAGATCGCGGCAGAGGCCCTTGGATTAACCGTAGAGGATGTGACCCTCGTGTCGAGCGATTCCGAGCTTTGCCCTATGAACTACAGCAACTTCTTGAGCGGTGGAATGTTCGTTGGCGGCGGAGCAGTGTATAACGCGGCAATAAACCTCAGGGAAAAGATATTGCGAGTGGCCAGCGAAGTTATGAGGGCAAAACCGGAAGACATTGAATTGAAAGACAAAAAAGCATTCCTCAAGAGCAACCCGAAAAGGTCTTACACCTTCACGGAGCTCATGAGATACCACATCCAGAAGCATCTGGGAGATCCGCTTATCGGTTACGGATACAAGAAGGCAGTGCCCGAGATCGAGTTCTACCCAAGCCTTTCGAAGGGTACCGGGAGATTTACCGATGCCTATGGCTTTACGGCATCTACCGCGGAGGTAGAGGTTGATAGAGAGACGGGCAGGATCAGGGTGCTCAAGATAGTCGTGGCCGAAGACAGCGGGTATGAGATAAACACGGCAATCTGCAAAGGGCAGCTGGTAAGCCAGGCAGTCCAGGGAATGAGCGACGCACTGTTCGAAGAGATCATGGACGATGAGGGGCGCGTGCTCAACCCGAACTTAGTCGATTATGAAATACCGAGGGCATTCGATATCCCGGAGATTGAGGTCATCGACTGCTCAGACTTTGAGCCGAAGGGCCCTTGGGGAGCAAAAGAGATAGGGGAGTGCGCCAGGGCTGCTGTCATTTCGGCAGTGGTCAACGCGGTCTATGATGCAACTGGCGTCCGGGTAATGAAAGTCCCGATAACCCCTGAGAGAATGTTCAACGCATTGAAAGCACAGGAAAAAAAGTGACCCTTCATAATACCCCCCGTAGAGACCTCCGAGGCGTAACGCCTAAGCGGGGTCTCTACCCTCCAACATTTGCGAGGCAATGGGAGGGGTAGAGAACAAGGAGCAGGATGGACGCTTTCCGTAGAACGAAAAATTTAGTTGACGTATTGAAGAGGCCTCTTAACTCAGGAGGTCTCTTGCTTTTCAAGCAAGGCATTTTGCGCGGAGGAATGATCTGATGGTAATAAAAGCAAAAACAAATTTTGTCGGCGAGGCTGTGCTGGAGATGGAATCGCCGACGCTGAAAAAGGTAGTAGCAGAGCTGTCCGACAGGGTTGGTTTTCCTATCTGTTCCCCTGACAACGGGGAGATACAGGGTGATTTCAAGATATATGTAAACGGCGTTGAGTATGAGAATGTTGCGAACGGCAACAACGTAGTGCTGAAAGAGAAAGACAAGATAGAAGTAACAATGGTCATACTGGCAGGAGGATAAAGCTCCGGTTATTTTGGGACCAGGGCTGTTAGCTTGATGAATAATACTTGACATTGAAACGGCGGGTGTGTTTAGAATGAGTATAGTGGTTGACATTTCGGGATCTCAGAAATCTGATTTACAAGACATTACAGGGATTTTAAGGAAAGGAGGTAAAAAGACAAAAAAATAATACAACGGTAAGCCAAAAATAAAAAAAAGAAGGGGGTAAAAATGAAAAGAGTGAGCGTTTTTTCGTTGGTTTTGAGTTTCACTATACTTCTGTTTTGTTCCTCATCGCTATTCTCCGCTCCTATCGAGCTTAAATGGGCCAATTATTTCCCCATCGGCACAGCACATACAAAGATCATGGAAGTTTTTATAAAGGACCTTGAAGCAAAAACAAACGGCAAGGTGAAATTCAGCTATTATCCGGCAGGAACCCTCCTGACCGCGCCAAAGATGTACGACGGGGTTGAGAAGGGGATGGCAGATCTCGGTTTTGCGAACATTGGATATACATTCGGACGTTTTAAAGCGACAGAGGTGCTTGATATGCCCATCGGCTACAACACCGAATGGGTTGCAACGCACGTGGCAAACGATTTTTACAAAAAATACAAACCAAAAGAATGGGACAAGGTTCACGTCCTCGCTTTTTCTATATGCGGGCTGAACGTGCTGCAGACAATAAAACCGATATATAAGCTGGAGGATCTGAAAGGCCAGAACATAAGGGGCACCGGTTACGTTGGCGAGGTCGTAGCGGCGCTTGGAGGAACACCAAGGGCGATCCCGACGCCAGAGGCGTATGATGCCGTCCTGAAAAAGGTCATAGACGGTCTATACATCTCCATGGAAACATTGCAGGCCTTCAGATATGCAGAGGTGGTAAAGTATGTAACCGAGATCTGGCCGATAGGGCAGGGATATACCTTCTACCTCGTCATGAACAAGAACACATGGAACAAATTGCCGGCTGACGTAAAGAAGGTCTTCAACGAATATCCCTTCGAAGAGAAGCTGGCAACGATGTGGAACGAGATCGATATAGCGGGGAAGAAGTTCGCCATGGAAAAGGGCGTCAAATTTATTCAGCTTTCCCCTCAGGAAAGGGGTAAGTGGATCAAGGCCGCTGAGCCTGTCATTGAAAAATACGTGAAGACAATGGTCTCCGCAGGTTACAGCGAGAAGGAAGTAAGGGAGTGGATAAGCTATAACAAGGCGAGAAGAGATTTCTGGACAAAGAAACAGAAAGAGCTTGGAATAAAATCATCGACCGGTCCTGATTATCTAAGGGTGGACTGGAAATAGGAAGGTCTTGAAGATGGAAAGACTCGAGAGGATCACAAAAAATATATGCAAAAAGTTGGAATTGGTAGGGGTTGCGGGATACCTTATTATGGTACTTGTAAATATTATTGACGTTGTCGGCTCAAAATTTTTCAAATGGCCGCTTCCCGGGGCGTTTGAGGTTACCAGCTTCGCCCAGGTTATTGCCATAGCCCTTACCATTCCTCTCGGCCTTTTTCTGGGGTTCCACCTGAGCATTGATTTTATTTTCGAGAAGCTTCCGAAGACCCCAAGATATTTAATAAACATCTTTGTCTCCGCTGTCTTGACGATCTTTTTTGTCCTGGTCTTTCTCCAGGCCCTGGAATACGGGTATTCGCTGCAGATATCTGAAGAGATAGGGTCCGTTTCAAAGATCCCGCTCTTCCCCTTTGCCTATGTCATTGCCGCAGGCGCTGTGCCCGTCATACTTTATTACATTATCAGCACCGTAAAGTCTATAAAGGGAAGGTAAGCTTTATGAGCCCAGCTTTCGTATTTATCTTAGGCGTGATCCTCCTTGTGATATTCTTTCTGATAAGAATGCCCATTGCCTTTTCCATGGGCCTTGCCGGCTTTCTGGGCCTTTCGTACCTTACATCGTTCAGCACGGCCCTAATGTTCGTCCCCCGGGATCTTTTCGAGGTGTTCAGCTCTTATTCCATAAGCGCGATCCCCATGTTCGTCCTTATGGGATACTACGGGTTCTCAGCGGGCCTCGGAAACAGGCTTTACGAATCGGCCTTCAGCATCTTCGGACATATCAGGGGCGGACTTGCTGTCTCCACGATATTCGCATGCGCAGGCTTCGGGGCGATCTGCGGTTCCTGTACCGCAACGTCCGCCACCATGGGGAAGCTTGCGATCCCTGCAATGAAAAAATATAAATATAACGACATGATCGCGGCAGGCTGCGTTGCCTCCTCCGGGACGCTCGGCATTCTCATCCCTCCAAGCGTGGTCCTTCTCCTTTACGGCATCATAACGTCGGAATCCATAGGGAAGCTCTTTATCGCCGGCATAGTCCCGGGCATGATACTCGCCATTTTTATGTCCCTCGCTGTCTATATTTACTGTGTAAAGAACCCGACCGTAGGGCCGCCGGGCGAAAAGGTGCCCTTTAAAGGAAAAATGAGGGCTATTGGCAGGGTCATAGATGTAATAATACTTTTTGTAGCCGTTATAGGAGGGCTTATCTTTGGTTTCTTTACGCCGACCCAGGCCGGCGGCGTAGGTGCCGTGGGCGCGATCATTATCGGCCTTGTGAGAAGAGAGCTCACGTGGAAGGCATTTATTGACAATACCAGGGAGGCGCTGAGGACATCCTGCATGATCCTCACCGTAATGGCCTTCGCCACGCTTTTTGGTCACTTTATAACGTTGTCCAAGATAACCTTTCTGCTTTCCGAGTGGATAACAACCTTGCATATTCCCTCCTTTTTCATCATGCTGATCATCATGCTGATCTACCTTATAGGGGGGTGCTTCGTTGATTCGCTGCCCTTCATGATACTCACCGTCCCTATCTTTTATCCCCTGGTGGTGTCCCTGGGATATGACCCCATCTGGTTTGGCGTCATCATCACTATCTTAACAGGCGTAGGCACAATAACCCCGCCTGTCGGCATAAACGTGTATGTCATAAAAGGGATAACCAACGGCCTGCCGCTTGAGACGATATTCAAGGGCACGACCCTCTTCCTCGTAGCGATGATGATAGCCACGATTATCCTCATTGCCTTTCCTGCCCTGACCCTTTTTCTTCCGAATTTCGTACAATAAGATCCGGCCGGCTGTACTCCTTCTTTAGTACAGCCCCGGTATATTCCCCCGTTTGTCTTTGGCTGCATCTCTAAGATTACATGCAACTTCAGAGATACAAATCTTATATTTCATGTATTGATAGGGTTTGCAACCCCAATGCAGTCCGGATCGCTTGCCCTACAGCAGAAAAACTAAATAATAACAGCAAGACAGAGATACAGAAAATTGTCACGCGTCAGACAGGACCCTTATGTAAAAAAGGTACAGCGGAATATGCCGCAAATATCCTGCATCTCATTGGTTACACGCACTGTATCGAAAAACCCTTCTATTAAACATGAAATCTCATAATAACTTGCAGTTATAAACCATTTCACAGAAATAGCAATGTGGCATAGAATTTGCTTTCATATAAATAAAAATAGTTTTCTAAAAGCCACTTTTAAAAAGTCATGCATTTGACACGGTAAGATGTAAAAGAGCACACAAAACATACGTACACATTAAGGATAAACCAGTACCGGCCCGGCACGCAGAATCCTGCTGCCCGGGCTTCAGGGGGAGAAAGGTTGCCTGAAACGTATTGTGCAGATGCAAACACAACAATACAAAAAATCCATTTTATTACATTACAACTGTTCTATATTTTGTACACCCAACCATGACACGGGAATTGTGAAAAAGGAGGCGTAATGCATAACAGGCTTGACGGTTTTCTCAAGATCGTAACGCAGATTCTCAACTATATAGGCAGCGCAGCGCTCACCTTTATGATGCTGCTGACTGTCGCTGACGTCACTATGCGTGCCTTTGGCCATCCCATTATCGGCACTTATGAAGTTGTCGGCTTGTCGCTGGCGCTGGTAGTCGGTTTTACCATACCCAAAGTCTCATATGAAAAGGGACACGTTTTTATGGAGGTTGTTGTTGAGCGGCTTACACCTCGAAGGAGGGACTTGTTGAATACGTTTACACGGGTTCTGTGCTTCTTTCTTTTTCTGTTTATCGGGTACAACCTTTTCGGTGCGGGCAACGAGTTTCGTGTATCAGGCGAGGTATCGCCAACCATCCAGCTTCCCTTTTATCCGGTCGCCTACGGCGTAGGAGTGTGCTGCTTCATCGAGTGCCTGGTATTTGTAAATGATATTGTAAGAATATGGAGAGGTCAATATGAATGAGATAACAATAGGGATCGCGATGCTCTTTTTGCTCCTGCTCCTTTTCGCAACGGGCATTGAACTGGGTTTTGCAATGGCGATAGTGGGGTTTGTGGGTTTTGCCTACCTCAATGGAATTCCTTCGGCCATGAACCTCCTGGCCAGGGACATGTTTGATGTTATTACCAATTATGGCTATACGGTCTTTCCCCTCTTTATCATGATGGGCCAGATCGGTTTTCATGCCGGCATCGCGAAACGACTCTATGACTGCTCACACAAGTTCATCGGCCATATCCCCGGCGGCCTTGCGATGGCAACCATTGTGGGGGGCAGCGCCTTTAAGGCTATTTGCGGCTCTGCAACGGCCACGACGGCAACCTTTGCAAGCGTTGCGATGCCTGAAATGGAACGCTATAAATACGACGAAAAACTATCGACGGGAACGATCGCGACTGTCGGAACACTGGGCTGTCTCATACCGCCAAGCGTGGTCCTCATTCTTTACGGCGTTATCACCGAGCAGTCCATAGGAAAGCTTTTCCTTGCCGGCATAGTGCCCGCGATCATTATAGCCATCTTCTTCATGGCGATCGTCTATGGTTGGGTAAAGATCAACCCGGCAGTTGCTCCCGTGTCGGACCGTGCAACATGGAAGGCGCGGATAAAGAGCCTGCCGGAGGTCGTCTGGGTCTTCCTGATCTTTATCCTCATGATCGGCGGGATCATGCAGGGGTTTTTTACCCCATCGGAGGCGGGCGCAGTCGGGGCTTTCGCGGTGTTGCTCCTGGCGACAATAACACGTGATATCACCTTCAAGAAATATATGCAATCGCTCAGCGAAGCTATCAGAACCGCAGGGATGTTCCTGATGCTCCTTGTGGGCTCAGCGATACTCGGCCATTTTATTGCCGTCACCAATATCCCTCAGAAAACAGCAGAATGGCTCGTAGGGCTGCCGGTCAACCGGTATATTATCCTCTTCGGTATCTGCATCATCTTCGAGTTGGGTGGTTCTTTCATTGAAGACCTCGCCTTCATGATCCTTGCCCTCCCCATTTTTTATCCAACCGTTATCCAGCTTGGGTTTGACCCGATCTGGTTTGCGGTCATCATTTGCGTTATCATCATGGTCGGGATGATCATCCCGCCGGTGGCCATCTGCGTCTTTGTGGTGAAAAACATTACCAAGGTGCCCTTGTGGACTATATACAAAGGCTGCGCCCCGTTCCTGATCTCCCTCTTTATCGCCTGGCTCATTCTCTTCTTTTTTCCGCAGCTTTCACTCTGGCTTCCTTCGTTGGTTTACAAATGAGAGGAGGCCTGATCAAACAAAGGCAGTATGTTGCACGTTATGATATACAAAAAACTAAAGGAGGTTAAGAAATGGCAAGAAAGATTTTAGCGGTGGTTTTTGTTGTTGCGGTTTTTTCGTTTTTCTTTACCACGGCTGGCGCGGCAGAGGTGATTAAGATCAAATTTGCGAACTATATGCCTATCATGCATACCAATACGATAGTAATGGGCAAGTTCGTCGATGAAGTGAACAAGAAGCTTGCCGGCAAGGTGGAGATAACACAGTATCCTGCCGGGACGCTATTAAAGGCGCCCCAGATGGCTGCCGGCGTAGCCTCCGGTGTCGCCGATATGGGCCTTGCGCACTGCTCATACTCAAGGGGCAGGTTTCCTGTCATGGAGCTTACCGAATTGCCTCTCGGCGCTTCGAGCAGCTTTATACTCACCCATGTGATCAACGATTTTTATGATAAGTTTAAACCGAAAGAGTGGGACGCATACCATCCCCTCATCTTCAGCGCAAGCACGCCGTCCACGATACAGACGCTCAAAGTGCCGGTAAAGAAACTTGAGGATCTCAAGGGGTTGAAGATCAGGGGCACCGGCAGGAGCGGGGATGTCGTAAAGGCACTCGGCGCCACCACAACCCCTATCGAGATGATGGATATGTACGAATCCCTGAAAAGGGGCGTTATCGACGGCAACATGGGCCCATATGAACAGTTGAAGAGCTTCAGAACGGGTGAGGTCCTGAAGTACCACAGCGTGGCGTGGCAGGCTGGCAGCGGCTATACCTTTTATGTTATCTTCAATAAGAACAAATGGAACAAGCTTCCGAAAGAGGCCCAGAAGGTCATTGACGAAACAGCGAAGTCCTACATAGATATCTGGGCGGTCGAGTGGAATAAGACAGACCTCGATGGCAAGGAATTCTTCGAAAAACAGGGCGGTCAGACCATACCTATTCCCGACGCGGAGATCCAGAGATGGGTAAAGGCCGTTCAGCCGGTCATCGATGATTACAAAAAAGATATGGTTGCCAAGGGCTTCAAGGCGGCAGAGGTTGACAGCTGGATAAAGTTCATAAAGGAACGCATTACGTACTGGAAAGAACAGGAGAAGACAAGAAAGATACCTACGGCATATCAATAAATCGGTTGGCGTAGCAATCATTGAGCAGTTGCGCTTCGCTCCTTGCTGAGGCGGGGCGCAACTGCCTCATAAACATTCCGGTGAGAGGGTTGCTATTGTGCCTCTCTTAAGGTTTACAGAATGCGAAGGAACATATAATATTTGGAGTACATTACATTGTAAATAACATGAAGCCCTTGCATGGCGAGCGGCAATGACATCTTCTTTCGGCAAGGGTTCTCATTTGAGCATATGAAAAGATATTCAATGCAGTAACGAACGAGAAGGATGCTTATTACAAAGATATAGAGTAAAATTTACTGACCTAATGTAAGGAGGTTTTTATGGCAAAGGTAAAGATGTGGAGGCCTGAATTAGAAACATTGCCGCGGGAAGAGTTGGAGAAAAGACAGTTGAAATATTTCAGGAAGCAGATGAAGTACGTCATAGAGAACAGCCCTTTTTACAAGAGAAAATTCAAAGCAGCAGGGGTAGCGCCCAGCGACATAAAGACCATGGACGATGTGAGGCGGGTCCCTTTTACGACAAAGCAGGAGCTGCTGCAATCCCAGGAAGAACATCCCATATTCGGAGATTTCCCGTGCATCAAGCCGGAGCAGGCGACAAGGGTCTTCCAGACATCGGGCACTACCGGCAAGCCTCTCAAGATCCCCTTCAGCAAAAAGGATTGGTTTAAAACGTATTATGAGCAGTTCAGTTATTTTATATACGGCTACGGCATGGAGAAAAAGGACGTGGCATTCTTTCCGTTCACCTACGGGACCTTTATCGCGTGGTGGGGGATCCAGGCTGCGATGGAGCAGCACGAGATCACAATAGTCCCGGGCGGCGGCCAGAGCTCGGACGCGCGCGTGAAAAGCATTATTGACTGGGGCGCAACGATCGTCTGCGGGACGCCTACCTACATCATTTACCTCGGCGAGCTGGCGCAAAAGATGGGGATCGATCTCCCCAACTCGAAGGTAAGGATCGTTGTCACCGCTGGCGAGCCGGGCGCGCAGGTCCCTGCCACAAAAAAACTTGTGGAAAAACTTTATGGGGCAAAGAACTACGATGATATAGGGAGCACGGAGATATCGAACTTCGGGTATGAATGCGTAGCGCAAAAGGGCACCCATATGTCAGAGGCGATGTTTTTGCCCGAATCCCTCGATACGGAGACCGGCAAGCCGGCGGCAGAAGGCGAGGCCGGCGAGCTTGTGCTCTCCAACCTTTTCTGCGAAAGCGCGCCGCTTTTACGCTATAAGACAAAAGACCTCGTAAGGTTCAATTACAAGAAGTGCGATTGCGGAAGGACGTTCCTGCGCATGGACGGCGGCGTATTGGGAAGGGCCGACGATATGTTCACCTTTGGCGGAGTAAACATCTTCCCCTCGGCGATCGAGAATTTCATCAGGGGCATCCCGACGTTTGCGAATGAATATCAGTTGATCATTCCCAAACAGGGCACCGGGAAGAGAATGAAAATTAAGGTGGAGCCGGCATCGGCAGCCGTATCGGACGAAGAGGCCAAAAACGCAGTGAAACAGCTGTCGGAAAGCATCGCCTACAATATAAAAGTTACCGCCGATATCGATCTCGTCGACCCGGGGAGCTTGCCGAGGTTCGAAGGAAAGGCAAAAAGAGTTATCAAAGAAAGTTGAAAGGTGTAAACTAAACAAGGTGCGGGTGGCGCGGGCTATTCGCACCTTGTTGAAATATGTTCTGCACATGCGGCGCTGTTGGGCTGAAAAAGGTACTTTACAAGAGGTCTTCATCGATCCCAGGGGAGGAAACAGAAGGCATGAGCCCGACGATACTGGTATTTGATTGGCTCGACAAACTTAAGTTCAACCGCTTCCACATAATTCTCACTACACTCATAGGCCTCATATTTATCGCAGGAGGCTACAATTCACAGGTCGTTGCGTACGTCTTGCCCCTTGCTCTCAAAGAGTGGCACCTGACGCCGCTTGCAGCAGGTACCATGATGTCGGCGAGCCATTTCGGCCTAATGCTTGGCGCCATCGGGTTCGGGATGGCATCGGACCGCATAGGAAGAAAAAAGACCATCATGCTGGCCGTTGCATCGCTGTCTGTCTTCAGCAGCGCTGCCTATTTCGCTCCCAACTATGAGGTGTTCTGCCTGTTGCGCGTGATCGCGGGCCTGGGGATCGGCGGCGCGGTGCCGCTCTCGTCAACCATCGTTTCGGAGTTTGCTCCTGCTGCGATCAGGGCGAGGCTTCTTACCGCGGCAGCCGGCGGCTTTACTCTCGGCTGGGCGGTAGCGGGACTTATCGGCACGGCGCTGATACCCGATTACGGATGGCGCGTGGTGCTCCTCTTCGGTTTCCTCCCTGTATTTTTACTTCCCATGCTCCAGTTTTATCTCCCGGAATCAATTCGATTTCTCGCAGGCAAGATGCGTTATGATGAAGCCCTGAGGGAGATAAAAAGGGTAGAAAAGATGGGGCGCTTCGAGCATAAGGAATGGAAGCCTGATAATTTTGCGCAGCCGCACGCAGGGCCAAGGGCCAAGCTGAGGGAACTTTTTCGTCCCGGACTGAGAGGCATGACCTTGCTGGTGTGGAGCAGCTACCTCTTCAACTTCCTTGCCATCTACGGGCTGTCTACCTGGCTGCCTTCGCTCCTCGCCAATGCGGGCTTTTCGCTGGCAAAAAGCTTCAGCTACGGGATCGTGCAGGCCATCGGATCTACGGTAGGAGGATTTTTCCTGGGCTGCATCCTTGATATCTTTGGCCGGAAACGAGGCCTCTGCCTGACCTATTTTCTGGGCGGGTTGTCCATCATCTGGTTCGGGGCCGTGACATCGGAGGTGCCCCTTTACTTAGCCGGATTGGCAACAGGGGTCTTTGTGGTAAGCGTCCCTGTGGCCCTACACGTGGTAGCAGGCGAGACATATCCTACCCACATCCGCTCGACCGGGGCAGGATGGGCCTACGCAATGGGGAGGATTGGATCGATAAGCGGGCCTATCGCAGGCGGTGCGATCCAGATGACCGGCCTCAGCGTAAGCCAGTTCTTTATGCTTTTTTCACTGCCCTGCTTCGTGTGCGTGCTTCTCGTTGCGCTTTACCCTGTTGCCGTCAAGAAAGATGCGCTGGAGACGGTGACCGCAAAGCTGCTGAAGTAGATCATAGCTCATAAAAACAAGCACGAATTTCTAAGCACCAAATCCTAAACAATATCGAAATCCAAATATCAAATGCTCCAAACAAATGGCTTCGACACGTTTTGAATTTTGAACATTTGCATTTGTTTAGTGCTTAGATATTCGGATTTAGGATTTATTTGCATAGACAAAATTGTCGATGAGACAGGCCTTATTTCGACAATTATGTACTACAGCAAAGGGTGAGGT
>Ga0302252_1000318_pt1 | contig 46458 bp, 58 predicted proteins | sample AAG_RA_Leu_MG_FD_193511 | JGI IMG/M metagenome (GOLD analysis project Ga0302252, IMG submission 193511) | Enriched activated sludge microbial communities from anaerobic digester in WTTP, New Holstein, Wisconsin, United States - AAG_RA_Leu | ecosystem: Engineered > Bioreactor > Anaerobic >... | reverse complement strand
CCTCCCTCAGGATGGGGAAGGCCGCCTGGTACTGCAACCGCACCGTTCGCACGGCCCTGCGGAAGCAGATCATCGCCAAGAGCAACGTGAACCTCACCTGGGATTCCGTGGCCGGGAAGCGTGTCCTGGCCTTCGACGAAATCCCGGTCAGGCGTTGCGACGCCATCCTCTCCACCGAAGCCGCCATCAGCTTCTCCTAGTGCTGGGGCGCTGACGTCCTAAGCGGGGCCGTCCTTGTGGCGGCCCCTTTCCCATAACCCGAAAGGAGGACACCAGCGTGTGGATTGACAAACAGCTTCTCCTGGCCAACTCCCATAACCCGAAAGGAGGACACCAACGTGTGGATTGACAAACAGCTTCTCCTGGCCAACAGCCAGGCCCCCACGACCGCCGAGGCTCACGACACGGAGAACGTCATCGACCTCGTGAAGAGGGGCGGGGCCAACGACGAACTCATCGCCATGGTCCTGGTCACCGAGTCCGTCAAGTCCGATGGTGACGCCACGGTCCAGTTCACCCTGAAGCACTCCCTGGACAACAGCACCTGGGTGACCGTCGCAGAAACGGCCGCCATCGCCAAGGCGAGTCTCACGGCCGGTACGGTCGTCATGGCCGTCCGCCTCCCGAAGAACCTCTACCGGTACGTCAAGGGGGTCATCACCATCGGCACGGCCGCCCTCACCGCCGGGAAGTTCTACGTCGCCCTGGTGAAGGACATCCAGACGAACGTCGTTCCCGTCGCCTACTAGGGGCTGGCCGTCGTGAGGTACGTCTGCACCCGGACCTGCACCGACTTCTCGGGCAGGTTCTGGGAAACCGGCTCCATCGTGGAGTTCACCGACGGGGAGCGGGTGCCGAAGTGGTTCTCTCCCTTCGACCCCCAGCCTCTGTCGGTGGAACCCCCGGACGCACCGGTGGAGCCCCCGGAGCCGGTGCGCCCTGCGCCCGTGAAGGCGAAGGCGAAGAAGTAGCCCCTGGGGGGGTGGTCGAAAGGCCACCCCCTTTTCGTTTACCCCTCAAGCTACCCCCGCAAGTCACCCCTCAAGGAGGTTAGGCCATGACCCAGCTTGAGATCGTCAACCTGGCCCTGAGTCGGCTTGGCGACAGGAAACAGCTTGCAAACCTCTCGGGTTCGGACCCCGTCACCCTGGCCATCCTCTCGACCTACCCCGTGGCCAGGGATGTTCTCCTGGCATCCTTCCCCTGGCCCTTCGCCACCACGACGGTGGAACTGCTGGACGCCCCGGAATCCTATCCCCTGTGGGCCTACGCCTACGTCCACCCGGCTTCCGCCCTCAGGGTCCTGAGGGTCTTCAACGAGAACACGAAGGAGGGCCTGTCCGAGGACTTCAAGGTCCAGGCTACCGCCAGCGCCTCGGGTAGGCGAATCCTGGCGGGGATCAGCCCTGCCTATTGCGAATACATCGTGGCCGTGACGGACGAGTCGGTCTTCCCAACGCTCTTCTCTGACACCTTCGCCTGGTTTCTGGCGTCAGAACTGGCCATCCCGCTCTCGACCGATCCTGAACTCCAGGGCGCCCTGGAGAAGATTTACATGAACCGGCTGGCCAACGCCACCACCATGGCCGCCAGGGAGAGGTCCATCACCCTGCCGAAATCCAGCCGGTATGCGGAGGCGAGGCGTTAATGATCGGACCCGTCCACCCGATCCAGCCCTCATTTGCCGCCGGTGAACTCTCGCCCCCGGTTCGCTCCAGGGTGGACCTGGACAAGCGAGACATCGGCTTGGAGGTCTGCAAGAACTTCATCACCCGGCCCCATGGCGGCGCCGTCAACCGGCCGGGGTTCGAGTTCTACGGCGAGACCAAGGACTCGTCGAAGCGTTCCCGCCTCATTCCCTTCGTCTTCTCCGTGGATGCCACGGAGTGCTACGCCATGGAGGTGGGCGACCAGTACATCCGCTTCTACACCGCCGACGGCCAGGTGGTCGTGGGCTCAGACAACCCCCTCGTCTCGGATTGGAGTGCCACCACCATCTACGCCCTGGGCGACTACGTCCGGTGGCGGGGGCAGGTCTACAAGTGTATCTCGGGCCCCGTTACCGGCATCGGCTCGATCCTGACCCCCTCGTCGGCCTTCGCCTCGGGGTCCACGGGGGCCTACACCCCGGACAAGGCCATCGACGGGAGCGGTTCCACCTGGTGGTCCTCCAACACCACGGGGCAGAACGTCTACACCACGGAAACCTACATCGGCGTGAACCTGGGCTCGTCGAAGTCGGTGGGCAAGTTCCGCATCTACCACGGGGTGTCCAACGTCAACAAGGTCGAGGCCGTGGAGGTCCAGTACAAGTCCGGCGGCTCCTGGGTGACCCTCATGACGGTGCCCATCCTGAGCATCACCGACGGCTCGGTGAACCTCCTGGAGGACCTGCCTTCTGTCTCGGCCCAGGAATGGCGGCTGAAGGCCTCCCTGGGAGGGATCGCCTACCGGGGCAACCCCGGCACGTCGTGTACGTGGGACATCATGACCCTGGAGTTCTACGAGGGCATCGACCCGAGCCAGGACACGGCCCATTGGCAGGCCCAGGACTACCTGGAGGTGGCCACGCCCTTCCTGGAGGCCGACCTGGACCGAATCCGCTACATTCAGTCGGCCGACGTCATGTACCTCACCCACAACGACTACCCCATCATGACGCTTTCCCGCTACGGTCACATCGACTGGCTCCTGGAGGAGTTCCACTTCTCCGGTGGCCCATTTCAGGACGTCAACGATGACGAGGACATCACGGTCTCCATGAACGGGTTCGCCCAGAAGGCCTACCCCGCATCGGACTACGCCACAGGCTCCTGGACCACGGCCCCGCTCTACTCGAAGCTGGACGAGGAGCCGTACAGCGACTCCGACTATATCTCGTGCGCCGGTCTGGGGACCGAGTGCAAGCTAACCCTGGGCACCCTGCAGGAGCCGACCTCCAGGAGCGGCCACGTCCTGAAGGTCAGGGCCAAAGGCAACCGGACGTCCACCAAGCTGATGGTGAGGCTCTACTCGGGCACCACGCAAATCTACGAGAAGACCATCTTCCTCACGACGGCCTGGGGGGTCTACAACTTCGAGATACCCGAGAACGTGGCCGAACAGATCACGTCCTACGCCACCGTCCGGGTGGGGCTGTACGTGTCGTCATACAACACCTACACGGGCTACGTCTCGTGGGTCTGCCTTCAGACGCCCAAGGGAAGTTCCGGCGGCGGCGTGGAGGTGACGGAGGGGCCATTCAACAGCGGGGATTCGGTCATCATAGAGGCCTCGGACCCCATCTTCGAGTCGGACATGGAGGGGTGCCTCTTCATGGCCGAATACCTGACGCCGGGCTCGTCCGTCCAGGTCCAGATACCGAACTCCGTGGACTACACGAGCCCAGAGTACCGGGTCCGTGGGAAGTGGAACTTCAGGACTACCTCCGGCGGCGACTGGGATGCCTCCACGATCTACCTGGACAAGTCCATCGACGACGGCAAGACCTGGCACCAGTTCAAGGCCCTGTCCTACCGCATCACGACCAACTGGCTCATCGAGGGCACCGAGGACGACGAGGAGTTCCTGATCCGGGTCCGTCGGCCCACGGTCACTACCGATCACCCCTACTTTTACATCGAGGTGCCGGACTTCCGGGAGAGGGCCGTGGTCCGCATCACCCAGTACGTCTCCTCCACCGAGGTGGAGGGCGTCCTGGAGGACCGCCTCTGGAGCCTTCCCACGTCCACGGACGTCTGGGCCTTCGGCTCCTGGAGCGACAAGTACGGGTTTCCCTCCGTGGCGGCCTTTTACCAGGAGCGCCTGGTCTTCGCCAACACCCCCACGGACCCTCAGCGCATCTGGATGTCCAAGTCCGGCAACTACCCGGACTTCGGGGTTTCCCTGCCGCTCCAGGACGACGACGCCGTGGACATCCCCATCCCCAGCCGGGAGGTCAACGCCATCACGGGGATCGTTCCCCTGACGGACCTGGTGGTGACATCCGCCGGTGGGCAATGGAAGGTCACGCCGGGGCCCTCGTCGGAGGCCATCACCCCGAGCCAGAAGGCGGCCAAGCCCCAGAACTACATCCGCTCCTCCCTGATCCCGCCCCTGGTGGTGGGCAACCGCATCCTCTTCCTGGAGTCCAAGAACGGCAAGGTCTTCGACCTGGGGTACACCTTGGCGGACGACTCCTACGCCAGCGCCGACCTGTCGGTCCTGTCGGAGCATCTCTTCGACGGGCACCAGGTGACCTCCTGGGCGTACCAGCAGGCCCCCTACTCCGTGGTGTGGGCCGTCCGTGACGACGGCATCCTCCTGGCCATGACCTACCTCCGGGAACACCAGGTGGTGGCCTGGCACCATCACCACACCGACGGCGTGGTGGAGTCCGTCTGCTCCATGCCGGGAGACGGGGAGGACCAGGTCTGGATCATCGTCCGGCGGACCATCAACGGAAGCGCCAAGCGGTACGTCGAACGGCTCCACACCCGCAACTTCACGGCCCTGGAGGACGCCTTCTTCGTGGACTCCGGCCTGACCTACTCGGGCATGGCCGTGACGGAAATCTCCGGCCTGGACCACCTGGAGGGCAAGACCGTGGTGGCCCTGGCCAACGGAACGGTGGTCAGGAACCTCACGGTGTCCGGCGGTAAGATCACCCTTCCCACGGCGGCCACCAAGGTCCACGTCGGTCTTCCCTACGACTGCGACCTCTGCACCCTGGAGGACGCCATGGAGTTCAAGGACGGCACCGGCATCGCCAAGCGGAAGAACGTGGCCCACTCCATCCTGATGTTGGAACGGTCCATGGGAGGCTACGTGGGGCCGGACGCCGACCACCTGAACCCCCTGGAGTACCCGGACGACACCGCCCCCTTCACCGGCAAGGTGAGGGTGGCCCTGGAGTCCGGCTGGGAGGACGAGGGCCGGGTCTACGTCCGGCAGTCCGACCCCCTGCCCTTCGGCATCGGGGCCATCGTCAGGCGGGTGTCCTACGGTGGCTAGGATCGTTCACGCCGAAAGCGCCGGTGTGGTCCTCACCGACGTGGAGGCTTGGCACATCGAGGACCTGGCCCCCCGCATGAGGGCGGCGGATCGCCTGGAGATATGGGCATCCAACCACGCCCTCCCCCACGATGGGCTCCTGGCTGGGGTCGCCCGGAGCCGGGAGAAGTGGGCCGTGGAGAAGGGCGGACGGTGCGTCTGCATCTTCGGCGTCGTTCCCACGGTCATCCTCACCGGCAGGGGTTCCCCCTGGCTCCTGGGGAGCGACGAACTCCACGACATCCGAATCCCCTTCCTGAGGCACTCCAGGCCCATCATCGAGCGGCTCCTGGAGCGCTACGAGACCCTGAACAACTGGGTCCACGAGGGCAACGCCCTCTCCCTGGCGTGGCTTCGGTGGCTCAAGTTCGAGATCGGGGAGGCCCGGCCCTACGGGGTCGAAGGCCTCCCTTTCCATCCCGTCACACGGAAGAGAGGTGAGTGACGTGTGTATCCCGCAGATAATGGCCGCCATGTCCACGGCTGGCGAGGTCTTCGGGCTCGGCACCCAGCTTCAGACCTTCGGCACCTTCATGTCCGTGGTCAGTAGCCTGGCCCAGGGGGTCGCCGGGATGCAAGCCGCAGACGCCCAGGCGAAAGCCTACGAGAACCAGGCCAAGGTGAAGGAGGCCCAGTCCGCCCAGGCCCTGGAGAAGGCCCAGCTTGAGGCACGCCTCCTCCGGGAGAGGGGCGAGCGTTTCAAGGGAACCCAGAAGAGCCTCCTGGGGGCTTCCGGGGTGGCCGTGAACTCGGGCTCCGCCCTGGACCTCCTGGCCGATACGGCCTACGGCGTGGAGTCCGACGTCTCCATGACGAAGTACAACGCCCAGCTTGAGGCCTGGGGCTTCCAGACCGAGGCCGCCAACCTCAAGGGCCAGGCTTCCATGGCCAAGAGCCAGGGGAAGTACGCCATGCTCGGCGGCGTCCTGGGGGCCGGTTCCAGCCTCCTGACGGGGGCCGCCATGGTGGCCGACCGGACGGCCGAGGGCCTCAGTTCGGGGCTTCTCAGCAAGTCCAAGAAGTGGCCCACCGGCATCGTCTACGGTTCCACCCGAGTGAGCCACAACTACGGTTAGGAGGGGTGACCCATGAAGGTGCCCGTTTACGAACGCAAGGTTACACCGGGCTCCCTCCCCTCCCCCGACGTTTCCCCCAGGGTCAACCCCGACGCCTTCGGGGCCGGGTTCGCCGAGAAGCTGGGGGAACTGGGGAACGCCGCCCAGAGGGCCGGTAATCTTCTGGGGCAGGTGGCCCTGAAGCAACAGGAGGAAGTCAACGCCATGGACTTCGCCCTGCTCAAGGCCAAGGCCGACGCCTGGTGGGATGAGCAGATGGAACAGGAGTCCATGAACACGGACTACGAGGGCATGAACGCCCGTCTGACCAAGGGCTGGGAGGGCTTCAGGAAGGAACTGGAGGACGGCATATCCAACGAGGCCGTGAAGCAGAAGGCCTCCCAGTATTTCGAGATCAAGTCGGTCTCCCAGCAAGGGGAGGTCCAGGGGCTTTTCCTGAAGAAACAGGCCCTGGTCCGCCGTGGGAAGTTCGACGAGGCCGTGGCGGCCGCCGTCCGGGCCGGGAAGAAGGAGGACGTGGACGCCATCATCGCCGCCGCCTCAAGCTGGCTCCCCGAGACGGACGCCGTGAAAATCCGGGAGAACGCCTACACGGACATGCAGTACGACGCCGCCGTGAAGGGCATCGTGGCGGACCCCCTGGGGTGGAAGGCGGATCGCAAGGCTTTCGACCGCCTGGACGAGGTGACGTTCCAGAAACTCCTGGATTTCCAGGACTCCAAGCAGAGGGAAATCCGCAACAAGGTCTCCGAGTGGGTGGCCATGCAGGTCCTGTCCGGCAAGCCCCCGTCGAAGGGCGACCTCCTGGGCCTGGCCCAGAAGGGGATGCTGGACCCCGACCGGGCCCTCTCCTGGGCAACGGCCATCGAGAGCCGCCAGGAGATGCTGGCCAACCGGGCCGAGCGGAACGCCGAGAGGGCCTTCCGCACCCGTCTCCGCAACGCACCCCCCGACGAGAAGGAACTCCTCCTCCTGGAGTACAACTTCGGCACGTCGCCGACAGAGTCCAAGGCGGCCTTCGAGAGCCTCCGCAAGGGGCTCCTGGAAGGCACGAAGGACGGTTACGACATCATGGACGCCAACGGGGCCGGGCTCATCGGCGAACGCCAGAGGAACCGGCTCATGAAGGAGTTCAACGAGATCACCGGCCGTCGGAACGCCAACTACACCAAGGCCAAGAACCTGGCCCGATCCGAACTGAAGAGCATCCTGGAGAGCGTCGAGATCGACCCCTACGACTACCTCACTCAGTTCGACGAGGCCGCCGACCCCTCCATGACGCCCCTGGAGCAAATCCGGGAGGTCCGCAACTACCTCCTCCGCAAGGCCGTCAACGACGACAAGCAGGGGCGGTTCTTCTTCAACCCCTTCGGGCAGAAGGCGAAAATCCTGGAGCAGACGGCCGGTGCCGTGTGGTTCCCGCCGCAACTGGGAGGCATCGAGGACGGGGGGCTCAAGGCCCCGACGGTCCAGGCCGGGCCGGACAAGTCCAGTTCCGCCGGAGCCAAGGTGGAGAAATCCAGGAAAGAAAAACTCCAAGACATCCTGAGCGGCAACGAATAGGAGGGTGAACCCATGGAAGACCTGCTCTTGCTCCAGTACCCGTCCATGGCCAACCGCATAAAGAAGGCCCGAGACCTCGGGTTCTCCGACGAGGAGATCGGACAGGAACTGACGGGCCGGGTCGAGAGGGCCAGGGCCCAGGGGTTCTCCGAACTGGAGATCAACCAGGAACTTGGGGTAACCGAGCAGACCCGCACCCTCCTCCAGGAGGCCAAGCGGAACAACGCCCTGGAAACCATCTCCGAGGCCTACGAACTCACGATTCCCAGGGCCCGGAAGGCCCTGGAAAAAAAGGTCCATCCGGCCCTCATGACGGACGAGGAAATTGTCCGCCGCATGGAGGAGGAGGACAAGCAAATCCAGGTGGGGCCCATGCACGAGCGCCCCTCCGTGGAGACCCTGAGGACCCACTCGGCCTTCTGGCGGAACGTCAACGATCCCGCCGTGGGGGCCACGAACCGTGCCGTGGGAGGCCTGGTGGCGGGATTCATGACGGCCACCGGCGGATTCTCCCGGAGCATGGAATGGCTCACGGGCTGGGATGCCGCCAAAAACTTCGCCGACCGCCTGGAAGGGGCCTCCCAGAGCCTCACGTCCGAACTCACGGACGGGGCCGACCCGAACCTTTGGGATGCCTTCTGGCAGGGGTCCGGTTCCCTGGCGTTCTACCTCCTCCCCGCCATGGCCGTCGCCAAGGGGGCCATGGGGCTGGCCGGTGGCGCATACGCCCTGGGGCTGTCCGAGAAGGCCGCCCTGGGCCTGGCCCGGTGGCTGGGGGCCTCGACGCAACAGGTCATCGAGGGCTTCGCCGAGGCAGGCCCCGTGTACAAGCAGGTCCTGAACGAAACCGGTGACGAGGGTGCCGCCAGCATGGCGGCCGCCAAGACCTTCTGGACCAACCTCCCCCTGGGCATCGTCACCAACCGCCTGGGCTTCTTCGGCGACAACGAGATCGTCAGGAAGGCCCTGGGAAAAGTCCTCCCCGACCGGGCGGTGAACCTCATCGCCGACGCCGTGGGCAGGGGCATCCCCGAGGCGGCCCAGGAAGTGGGCCAGGGGCTCATCTCCAGGCGCTACGGCAGTCGCACCAACTGGGCCGACCTGGACCTGAGGGATGCCCTGGTCCAAGAGGGCCTCCCCGGTTTCCTGGTGGCGGCCATCACCGGCTCCACATTCGAGGCCGGTAGGAGCCTGAGTGCCCCGGCGGAAGTCAAGGAGGCCTCCAGGATCAGGTACCGCTCACAGGCGGCCAAGGTCTACAACCGGGTGAAGGAGCAACTGGTGGCCACCGGCATGGACGAACAGCAGGCCGGGGCCAACGCCGTCCTGTGGTCCGCCAGGGCCTACACGGTTGGCGTCATGACCGGCACGGACCCCGAAGCCTGGTACGAGAAGCAGAACCTCAAGGTCCAGAAGGGCGTCGCCCCCGAGGTGGCCCCTGGTGAGGTCTATTACCAGTACGCCGGGAAAAACGCCAAGGTCATGCCCGACGGCCTCGACCTGGCCGAGGAGATGCGAAGCCAGGGGAAGACCAACGAGGAAATCCGACAGGAGACCGGCTGGTACTTCGGCATGGACGGGGAGGCCCGGTTCGAGATCAACGACGCCGACGCCAGGCTCAACGGGATCATCGTGGGTGACCACAAGCTGGGGGCCATCCTGGACTTCCCGGCCCTCTTCAAGGCCTACCCCGACCTGGCCGACACGAACGTCTACCTGGACCCCTCCCTGCCGGACGGCACCGGTGAATACTACCCCTCCACGGATTCCATCCACATCGCCCCCGATTCCGCCGGAGACGCCCACCAGATGGGAATTCTCCTCCACGAGGTCCAGCACGCCATCCAGGCCCGAGAGAACTTCGCCGACGGCGGGAACCTGAACGTGGCCCTGGCCGCCGTGTGGAAACCCACCCGGTGGGGGAACTACGTCATTGCCGAGAGTGCCCTGAAGGGTGTTCGCCAGGCCCTGGCCAACGACCAGGAACGAGCGGTCCTCTACGACAAGGACGGCAACGAGGTCGTCGTGGAGGGGCGCAACAACCTGGCCCGGATGGAAGGGGAACTGGTGGCCAGCCTGAGCAAGGAGGCCGTGTACGACACCTACCGCCGCATCGCCGGTGAGGTGGAGGCCTGGGATGTGACGAACCGCCACGGCCTGTCCGAAGAGGAACGCCAGGGCACGCCCCCGGACCTCCGCCGGGATGCCATCATCGTCCGCAACGGCAAGATCATCAAGTTCGGGGCCAGCCAGGCCATGCCGCCGCTCACCGTCGACGAAAACGGCGACATCGAGCCCAACCGGCAGGTGGCCAAGGCGTTCTGGCAGTCCGCCAGGCAGACTTCCCAGGGCGAGCCCGTGGACAAGCTGATGAAAATCCTGGACAAGGCGGATTGGTACATCTTCACCGCCGCCAACCCTCCCGGCACGGACTTCACCGAGGAGGAGAACGCCGCCAGGAACGCCCAACTGGCCCGGCAGATCGAGGCCATCGTGGGCAGGGCGGAGAAGAACGCCAGGCTGGCGAAAGCCTGGGAACTCGTCAAGGAGACCGACGAGGAGGCACGCTACCGGAACGACCTGGGGTACACGCAGATCGTCCTGGTGGACCCCAAGCAGGTGAGGGAGGCCTGGGAGGCCCAGCACGGCGAGAGCCTGGTCCACGCCCACGAGCGGCTGAAACGGTTGCGGGGCTACAAGGCCTTCACCGGCTACCCAAAGGTCTCGGCATCCTTCGGCAACCCCAAGGGCATCGAAATCTCCGACGGTCGGCACCGGATCGTGGAGGCCGAGCGCCGGGGGCTCCTGATCCCCGTGGCCATGGACCCGGACTACCCGATTCCCCAGAAGTTCATCAAGGGCACGAAGAAGCCCAGGACCCGAGGCAAGATCACCGTCTACGAGGCCCGAGGCGTCTTCGGCGGAAAGCCGGAAAACTCCTTCATGGTCACCGGTCTGACGGCGTCCGAGGCCATCGAACTGGCCCGGAAGTGGGAACAGGCGGCCATCACGACGCCCACAGGCATCTACTGGGTGAGAGACGTCTTCGACAAGAACGGCGTCCTGGAGAACTACGACGGAGAGTTCGCCCCCTTCACCAGCGGCAATCCCGTCGTCGGCACCGACCTGAGCGACAACTACACCGAGATCGACGTGGACGGCACGCCGGTGCGCTTCAGCTACCCGCCCGACTTCGAGAACACCTTCTGGATGCCCAGGGGCGGAATCAAGCCCGGCATCCCGGCCAAGGTGACGGCGTACCTCACCCCGGCGGAACGGGCGAAGGTCCGGGAACGGACGGCCAAGACGGTCCTCAAGTGGCTCAGGCAACTCCCCAACCCCGACGAGATGGCCTCTGCGGCCTGGGCCGGACGGGCCAAGCGGGGATGGTACGAGCGGAGCGCCAGGGCCATCTCCGAGGTCTTCGGCCAGGACGCCCCCCGGTTCGCCGCACTCCTGGCGGCCCTTTCGCCGCAATGCTCCGTGGAGGACAACCTGGGCAACACCCTGAGGGTCTGGTCCAACTGGATCGACGCCAACCGTCCGACGGACTTCGACGCCATCGTCCAGATCATGGGCCGGAGCGTCCAGGGGAACAGGGGCGACAAGTCCATCCTCGAAGCGTGGGTCAACAACGCCTACCGGGCCCTGACCGACGCCCCGGAGGAGATGATCCTCTCGGGTCCGAAGGTTGACAGCTTCCGCCTGAACCTGCTAGGGAACGTCATTGAGGTGACTAACGACACCTGGATGGCCAACTACGCCGGTATCCTCCAGAAGAAACTGACGGGGCACCTCAACAAGGGCAGGACGGACCCCGGTAAGGGAACGGCCTACCTGGCCATGAACATCATGGCCCGGCGTGCGGCGGAGATCATCACCGAGCGCACGGGCAACCGGTGGACCCCCTCCGAGGTCCAGGAGACGGTGTGGAGTTGGGCCCGTTCCCTGTACTACACCGCCAAGCAGAACAAGGTGAACGGGAAGCCTCTGCCCCTGGTGGATTTCCTGAAGTCCAATGGCTTAACGGCAAAGGATATTGCCAATACGCCAGACTTTGAGGTATTATTTGTCACAGGGGTCTACGAAGACATCCTGAGGGAGGCGGGTTACGGTGACCAAATCGAACGAATCCGACAGCTTGCTGAAGCTGACAATGAGGGCGCTGGAAGCGATGGAGAAGGAAGAAGCCCGGCGTGGAGCCCAGATTCTGGCGTTGACCGGGAGACCTACGAACGGCATCTCCAGGAAGCGGCTGGGCGACTCTCCTCAGAGCAAGTCCAGGCGAACCTCGACGAAGAACAACGGTTAAGGGAACTCTACCAGGACGAGTCCTCCCCCCGTGGCAAGCTTGAGGTCACGGACTCCGGGGAAAGGCTCGTCTCGCTTTTCCAGAACGCCGACGAATCGACCTTCATGCACGAGACCGGCCACATCTTCCTCCTGGACTTCGAGGAACTGGCCTCCAGGGATGACGCCCCGGAGCAGGTGAAGAAGGATTGGGAGAGCCTGAGGAAGTGGCTGGGGGTGGAACACGGCCAGAAACTGGACGTCACCCACCACGAGCAGTTCGCCCGTGGGTTCGAGGCCTGGCTCATGGAGGGCGAAGCCCCTTCCCCCAGGCTGGCACGGGTGTTCGAGTGGTTCCGCAAGTGGCTCACGAACGTCTACCACAGCGTCGCCCAGCTTGACGTCGTCCTGTCGGACGAGGTCCGGGGCGTCTACGACCGGATGTTCGCCCTGGAGGACGAGATCGAGAACCGGACGTTCTACCAGGACGAAATCAAGCCCGTCAACGAACTCCCCCCCGATCCCGAAACCTCTGAAGAGACCCAGGCCATCATGGCCATGGAGGGTCCGGCCAACCGTGCCGCCGACGGAGACGAGGAGGCCCTCTTTGACCCGGTATGGTTCAAGGAGGGTTCCCCCGAGGCCGCCACGGAGGTGGACGACTTCCTGGAGGCCGCCGAGGCCATCGCCATGAAGACCGAAGCCTGGAAGGGCTGGCAGAACCTGGTGAAAGCCGTCAGGACCATGGGTGGTATTTCCTACGACCAGGTGGCCAACCTTATGGGAACGGATTTTGCCACCCGCCTGAGGGAGTCGGTGGGGTGGCTCTACCGCCGCACCGGCCTGGCCATGGACGAGATGGCCCTTCGGCTCTCCCAGATGGGCTACGACGTCACGGACGCCCAGAACCTCTTCAACCAGCTTACCAACCGGCCGGAAAACCCCAACCAGCTTCCTCCCGTCCTGGCGGTTACCCAGGACAACCTTCCCTGGCTCCTGGAGAAGCTGGGAACGGCCCAGGCCAGGCGCTACCTGAAACGACGCATCGACGCCATCGACGCCGCCCTCGGGGAACTCCGGGCCGAGTACGAGAAGGCCTCCAACGAGGGCGAGGACGAGGCCATGGCCCAGATGCTCAAGGAGGAGATGTGGCGGCTCTACGCCGAGCGCTCCCTGGCCGCCGAGACCGAGGAACAACTGCGGAAGGCCCCCAGGGAGACCCCCAAGGGCGAGCCGGTGCGGTGGAGCGACATGGCCAGGCGAGCCAAGGGCCAGGCCTTCAAGTGGGTCCAGGCCAGGGTCAAGGACACGATCATGGCCGTCACCGGGCAGACCGCAGTTGGGGAACTCGTCTCCGAGAAGGAGGCCCTGCGGGAGGCCATGCGGCTGGCCCAGCGGTATTCCCGCATCGCCGCCCAGATTGCCCGGAGGACCGGCTACCGTGCCGGTTACATCGAGGCACGCCAGAGGGTCCAGGAGGTCAAGCGACGCCAGGAGGCCAGGGCCGCCGAGAGGGCCGAGGTCCGGTCCATGGTCAAGGACCTGGATTCGGCCACCCGAGGGGGCATCTCCTGGGGCTACCGGGAGAGGATCGCCGACATCCTGGAGAAGTACGACACCAAGCGCCGGGGCATCTCGAAGCCCGTGAGGGAACTGGCCAAGGGCGAGGGCATAGACCCCCGGAAGTACCAGGCCCGGATCGACGCCGAACTCCGGCAGTTCCTGGCCGACAACCCAGAGGCGGCGGAGGACATCACCCCCGACGACCTGGCACGCCTCACCCGCCGGTCGGTCTACGAGATGACCCTCGACGAACTCAGGAGTCTCCACACGGAGGTCATGGCCCTCAGGGAGGCCGGGAAGGCCGAACTGAAGGAAAAACAGCAGGCCTACCGTGAGAAGATCGAAGGCACCGTCAAGACGCTGGTCCATAGCCTGGGAGGCCCCAAGGGCCCCACCGAGCAGAAGATGGTGCCTGGCCAGCGGAAGAGAGGCTTCAGGGAACACCTGAACGCCTGGAGCCTCACCCCCAGCCGAATCCTTGATTGGCTGGACAAGTACGGCAACTTCAAGGGGCTCTGGCACACCTACATGATGCGCCGGGCCGATTCGGCCGAGGACGCCTTCCTGAAGGCCAAGTTCTCCAGGCACGACGCCATGATGGCCAAGATGAAGGAACTGGGCATCAACGAGAGCGACCTGGCCGCCGTGCGCTACTCCACCGTGGACCCCGAGACCGGGGAGAAGGTCGACTTCACCCTGGATTCCATCCTGGAGGTCTACGTGGGGTGGATGAACGAGATGAAGCGGGATGCCCTGAAATACGGCAACGGCATTGACGAGGCCATGAAGGCCGAGATGGAGAAGCTTCTGAAGCCCGAGGAGATCGAACTGGCCCAGGCGGTCCTGGCGGACTACGAGACCCGCCGCCAGGCCCTGAAGGATGCCATGGTGGGCACCTACGACGTGGGGTTCCTGGACGAGCCCTTCTACTCCCCCATGTACCGGGATTCCTGGCAAGAGGCCGGGGAACTGGTGGACACGGGGATGGAGGCCGTCAAGAACGAGTTCATGCGGGTGAACGGCCTGAGACGGTTCTACGCCAAGCACGGCTTCTCCCACGCCCGTAAGACGATCTCGCCGGAACACCAGACCCCGCTCCAGATCGGGCTTTTCGGCAACTGGCTCAAGACCGTGGACATCCAGGAACACTTCGTCGCCTATTCCAGCATGGTGAAGGAGTTCCAGGACGTCCTGAAGGACCCCGTCCTGAAGCAGACCCTCTCGGCCCGTTACGGCAAGGAGGTCTACGACACGCTCGAACACTTCGTCAACCGCCTGGCGGTGCCCGACTTCTACAAGGGGTTCGCCGCCACGGACGTCATGGCGAAGTTCATCCGGTCCAACGCCGCCGTGGCCTACCTGGCCTACAACCTGGGCACCATCATGAAACAGCCCACGGCCCTGGCCTACTACCTGAGGGATGCGGGGCCCCTGAACCTCCTCCTGTCGGCCGGTGAGTTCGCCATGGCCCCCAGGGAGACGCTCAGAAAAGTGTGGAACCTGGACCCCCAGGTGAAGGACCAGGCCATCGAACGGACCTTGGAGGAACTCCGGCGGACGAAGGACCCGAAGTACAAGCGGCTGAAGCATGCCATCGGACGGGCGGGGTTCAAGCCCATCCTCTGGTTCGACATGGTGACCCGTGTCATCGGCTGGAACGCCGTCTACAAGGCGGAACTGGCCAAGGGTACCGATCCCGAGGACGCACGCTACAGGGCCCAGCGTGTGACCCTGAACACCCAGCAGGCCGCCAACCCCAAGGAACTCCCCCGGTACATGGCCCAGAACGAGTTCTTGAACCTCATGACCATCTTCCAGAACCAGGCCAACAAGGTGTGGAACATCGCCAGCCACGACATGTGGGGCGACATCAAGACGGGGCGCATCGGAGGGGCCCTGGGCTCCGCCATGGGCCTCCTGACGGCCACCTTCCTCCTGTCGCTCATGGTGAAGGGGCGTCCGCCCGAGGAACCCGGCGAACTGGCCGGTTACCTGACGGAGGACATCGTCGGGAGCGTTCCGCTCATCGGCAAGGGCGTCATCTCCGCCTGGCACGGGTTCGGCGGCGGCTCCGCCATCGACTCGGCCGCCCAGGACATCGGCAAGGGTCTCAAGGGCCTGGCCGAGTTCGAGTTCGGCGGGGATGAAATCCTGGCCCTCTACGAGGCCTACTCCATCCTCTGGGGCGGTGTGCCGGTGACGGCCGTGAAGCGGCTCCTGAAGACCCTGGACGAGGGCCGCCCCGGAGCCCTCCTGGGCTGGCGGAAGGAGAAGCGCAAGAAGGACGTCATGGCCTACTTCTAGGCCGAAAACCCGCCCGGTGGGGGATTCCCTCGCCGGGCGGTTCCCTTCAGAACGGAGGTGACCTCGTTGGCCAACAAGATCGAACTCGTGGATGAGACGCTCATGTTCTACATCGACTGCGGCACGACGTTCTCCTTCGAGAGCGTCTACAAGGATCAGGCCGGTGACCCCATCGACGTGACGGGGTATTCGGCCCGGCTTTCCTTCAAGGACCGGGTTGGCGGCACGGAATACTTCCGGCTCACCGAAACCGACGGCATCAGCGTCGGCACGACGAACGGCAAGTTCACGGCCACCCTCTCGGACGCCAGGACCGCCCTTCTGCAGTCCGAATCCCTGGGGAAGAAGGGGGTCTGCGCCATGGAGATCGAAAGCCCCGGCGGGGTGGTCGTCCGGCTTTTCGACGGCAAGTGGATCAGTTCCCCCGAGGTGGTGGACTAGCATGAGCCTGGCGGTCAGCTATTCAACCCATACCGTCGAAATCACGGCGTCTGGACTTGCTGTGGCCGCCATCGGCAACTCGGTCGAGGTCTCCACCTACAACCACGTCGTCCAGGTCACACCCCTGGTCTACCAGGTTTCCGTGGCCCAAGCCAGTGTTCCTGGCCCCACGGGCCCCGGTGTTCCCATGGGAGGAACGGCCGGTCAGGTCCTGGTGAAGCTTTCCGGCACCGACCTGGACACGGGCTGGGGGTCCGTGGACGCTGGCGACATGATGAAGTCGACCTACGACCCGGATGGCGACGGCAAGGTGAACGCCGCCGTTTCGGCGGACGCCGTTCCCTGGAGCGGCGTCACGGGGAAACCCTCCACCTACGCTCCCTCGGCTCATAAGGCCAGCCACGCCACGGGTGGAACCGACGCCCTGAGCCCCGCCGACATCGGGGCCGCAACGGCCAGCCACAACCACGACGGGGTCTACTCCCCCGTGGGGCACAACCACGACCTTACCTATTCGCCCCTGGGGCACGACCACGACCTGGACTACGCCGACATCAGCCATACCCACTCGGAATACTCCCTGACGACTCACAACCATACTGGTGTTTACTCGCCGGTAACGCACGACCACGACCTGGACTACGCCGACATCAGCCACACTCACGACGGGGTCTACTCTCCCGTGGGGCACGACCACTCGGGTACTTACGCACCGGCCAGCCACGCCCACGTCATCGGAGACGTGACCAGCCTCCAGGACGCTCTGGACGGCAAGGCTTCCACCACCCACAACCACGACACCGTCTATTCGCCCTTGGGGCACAACCACTCCGGGGTCTACGCCCCCCTCTCACACACCCATTCCGAATACTCTCTGACGACCCACGACCACTCGGGAACCTACGCCCCGGCGAGTCACACCCACTCCGAATACTCTCTGACGACACACGACCACTCGGGAACCTACGCCCCGGCGAGTCACACCCACTCGGAATACTCCCTGACGACACACGACCATTCCGGGGTCTACTCGCCCGTAGGCCACGATCATTCCGGGGTCTATGCCCCGGTCTCGCACAGCCATGCCATCGGAGACGTCACAAACCTCCAGACGACGTTGGACGGGAAGGCGGCCAGTTTGCACTCCCACGGCATATCGGACGTGACCAACCTCCAGACGACGCTGGACGGCAAGGCGGCCACGACCCACAACCACGATTCCGCCTATTCCCCCATTGGGCACAACCACTCGGGGGTCTATGCCCCAGTCAGCCACTCCCACGCCATAGCCGACGTGACGAACCTCCAGACAACCCTCGACGGGAAAGCTGCCACCACCCACAACCACGACTCGGCTTATGCACCCCTGAGCCATTCCCACGCCATCGCCGACGTGACGAACCTCCAGACGGCCTTGGACGGGAAGGCCGCCACCACCCATAACCATGACTCGGCCTACTCGCCGCTGGGGCACAACCATTCCGGCGTCTACGCACCGGTCAGTCACAGCCATGCCATCTCCGACGTCACGAACCTCCAGACCACGCTCGACGGCAAGGCGGCCACGACCCACAACCACGACGGAACCTATGCGGCGGCGAGCCACAGCCACAGCCTTTACGACCTCTCGAACGTCAACGTGAGTTCCCCCTCCGATGGCCAGGTCCTCACCTGGGATAGCGGCACGTCGAAGTGGGTGGCCGAGACTCCGGCAGGTTCCGTTGACCAGGGCGAGGTCGTGAAGCTCTCGTGGTTCTGGAATTAAGGAGGGATGAAGTTTGGCCATCACAGCCAAGACCCTGAAATACCCGGCCCAATTGACGGCCTCTGTCGCTGCCCAGGTGACGGGGGCCACCGGCAAGACGACCTACGTCAAAATGGTTTTGCTCCACAACACGGACACGGCCAACACCTACACGGTCACCCTTTACCACTACGCTTCCGGGGGTTCGGCCGGTGTAACCAACGAGGTCTGGAAGGTAGACCTCGCCCCTCAGGAAACCCTGATGGTCGAGTTCGCCGGACCCGGAATGGTCCTGGCGCCGGGAGACGTCCTGTCAGGGCTCTGCGACACGGCATCCAAGGTGACCATAGGGGTCTACGGCGGGGAGGAGTAGTCATGCTCCGCTCCTCATACGAAAGTACCTTCTGCCGCCCTGGAAGTGGGGTCATGAGGCCCGTGCCGTCGACCAAGAGCCTGCGCTGCACATGGAGGAAATACCCCACAAAGTACCTCTATTTCGACGGGGTGAACGACCGTGTGGACCTGCCGTCGACTGCGGCCATCTTCGGGGCATCCCAGGACATCACGGTCGAGTTTTGGCTAAACCCCCAAACCACGACGGACTTCCTGAGGATTTTCTGCCAGAAGGCCTTCTCCACCGACGACTTCACCATCACGCAGGTTAATAGCAACATCACGGTCTTTGCCAACGGTGCGGTGAATCGTGGCATCGGGGCGAAATACACCACGACCAGCGGCTGGTTCCACCTGGCCGTCACGAGACTTGCAGGCGTGTACGACGTCTTCAAGAACGGCATCCTGACCACGGCGGCATCCGGCTCCACGGCCGGGGCCAGCAACCTGAACACCATCGGCTGCCGGTGTACGAACGTCTACGGCAGCTTCTTCAAGGGTTGGCTGTGGAACTTCAGGATATGGAACCGTGCGCTGTCGCAGGCCGAGATAGGCGTCTGGATGCAGATGGACCCCAAACCCAACCGGAGCGACCTGCTCATGTGGCTGCCCATGAACGAGGAGAGCGGCACGAGCCTTTCCGACGTGACGGGCAACGGCAAGAACGGCACCATCACGGGTTGCACCTGGTCTTAGGGGGTGAGACTGGATGCAGAAAAGGTACGCTCGATGGAGCAAGCTCGAAGCCGACCGGCGCTGGGTCTCCCTGAACGACGACGGGATGCCCTTCCTCCTGGGGGCCAATGACCGCTGCCAGTTCCCCCTGGGCTATCCATCCACAAGAGACCTTTTTGTGGGCAGGCCCCCTCTCCACAGCCGGGCCCTCTTCCTGAACGGAGGCAGCGCCTGGGTGGATTTTGGAGACACCGCCCAGGTCATCAACGGCACCACCTACACCCTGGAGTTCTGGCTCTACCCCATGTGGCGAGAGAAGTGGGCCAGGATTTTCGCCCAGGGCGCCACAGCGCACGCCACCCAGCAGGTCGCCCTCCTTTTTTACGAAGGAGCCCTGGCCGTTGCCGAGGGTTCTGCAAGCCCGGTGAGCATCGTGGCCCTCTCGAAAATCCTCAGGTCAGGCCGCTGGCAGCACATCGCCGTGACCCGTAGCGGCTCGACTTACAACATCTATGTCAACGGCCAAAGCTGGAAGGACACAACGCCCTCCGCCACGGTCGCATCGTCAGGCCCAACAGGCGTTGGGGCTTACAGCACGGGCTCGTCGAACTTCGGCTACTTCGGCATCTCCGACTTCCGGGTGTGGAACGTCGCCAGGACCCAGGCCAACATCCAGGCCAACTACAAGGTGGCCATAGACCCGTCGACATCGGGGTTGGTGGCCTACTGGTACTTCGACGACGGGGGCACCACCATCGACGACAAGACCACCGGGGCCAAGGACGGCACCATCACGGGCCCGGCCCGGAACGCCACGACCTACGGCTACTGGTGGTATCCACACGCTTAGGGGGGTACGCCATGAGAATTTTCCTGGAGGAGATCGAGGCGGCTGAAGTCCTGGTGGGCGAAGAGGCCATGGCCATGGGCGAGGGTGTCTCCATGGAGGAGGGGGCCGAGGGCACCCCCGTCCTGGTGGACCTGGAGGCCAAGGTCGAACCGGAAAACTACGGCAGGGTCCTGGCCGTCACGGAATACGCCGACCTGGCGAAGGCCAGGAAGGCCCTCATGACGCTGGCCAAGAGCCGCAGGGTCCGCCTGCATCTCTGCAGGCACGACGAGGGGTTGCCGTGTTCCGTGGAAGACCCCTTCCTGACTCAGTCGCCCATGGATAGCGACGGATCGGCGAGGGTCGACGGCCGGAAACCCGGATTCTTTAAGCAGGGGAGGTGATGAGGATTTGAGAGTGGAGGAGATGTTCGGCACCATCAAGCGCCTGAACGCCGAAGGGAAGATGTGGAACGGGAAACCCGTCAACGCCCTGGGGGCCCTGGCCCAGACCTACCACGAGGCCTCCAGCAGGCGGCTGGTGGATGGCAAGAAGGTGTTCGTTCCCTTCGGCTCCAGGCTGTCGGCGGAGTACAACAACTACGCCGGGATCAAGTGTACGAGGACCTGGACAGAGAAGAAAATCAGCATTTCCAACGGCAAATGCGTCGATCTGAAGACCGACGAGTTCATCGGCGGGAAGTGGGATCGGGGAACCCCCAGGGGGTTCAGGGTCTACGACTCCATCGAACACTTCTTCCAGGACTACTCCCGGATCATGGGGCTCTACTACAACCCGAGCCCCGACAACGTCTGGCTCTTCCTTGGAGGACTCTGCGGGGTCAACCGGTCGAAGTACTGCTGGGCCACAGGCCCGGCGTACTTCAAGAGCCTATCCAACCACGTCGTCAGCTTCGGCAAGCGCCTTCTGGGCCCGGACTGGCGAGTCCTGCTGGAAGGTTCCCTCGCAAAGGCGGCCCCCCTCCTGACAGCCAGGGTTCCCGCCCTGGAGGTCTCCATGGCGCAATGCGCCAGGATGGCCATCGAAAGGGGGGGTGGATAGTGGACGTCCAGAGCGTAGACGAACGTGGTCTCGAACACACTCCAGAACTCATCCTGGCCCACTCCCTCCAGTTCGCTCGAATAGAAGGGAGGCTTGGGGCCTTGGAGGAGGAGCAGAAGGAGTACGACAAGAACACCAAGGACCTGGCAAGCGAGGTCCGGCGCCTGGCAGACGCCATCCTCACCATCGATGCCGAAAGACGGGCGGAGAGGTCGTTCAGGCGATGGGTTGTCCCCATTGTGGTGTCGGTCGTGGTGGGGGGCCTTAGCACAGCCGTGACGCTGTGGGCCGCCATGGCATCCCTAGCGGCGAAGGGGGGTTAGATCGTGGGAACCCTCAAGGAGTGGGCCGAGAAAGAGTTCCAGTCGTCCGATGTCATCCTCATGGTCCTCCTGGTCCTCATCTTCGGGCTGGCCATGGCCTGGGGGAAGGAGAACGCCTTCGTCCAGGACATCGTCAAGATGGCCATGGGCGGGGCATTGGTCTACATCCAGAAAGACGCAGAAAGAGGGAGGTGAAGAGCATGAGCAACCTGAAAGGCGCTATCCTTGCAATATCGCTTTTCCTCATCGTCGTCGGGATTGGCAAAGGCTGGTTCAAGGGCTTCGGCGAGAAGGTGGCGAACTTCGTCGCCTGGGTCAAGTCGAAGCTGGGGAAGGAGTAGTCGATGGACGGGGAGAGGGCCTTTAGCGTCGGCGAGCCGATGGGCGAGGCTCTCCCCGACATCGAGGAAGGGGGCGTGCCATGCGTCCTTGGGTTCGTGGAGTGGCGGCCATCGCCCTTGTCCTATTCGGGGTATTGGTCGGAGCAGGTGGATATAGATGGTTTCTTGCGAGCCACGGTGGACCGGGTCATCCCCAGGCGGTCGATACGGCAAATCCTCCTGGGGTAGTCCAGGAAAGCCGGGAAGCCGCAAACGCCATCAGGGAGAAGCGCCCTGTCCAGGACGAGGCCGTCAGGAAGGCAGGTGAGAGGGCTCGTGAAGAAGTTTTGGCTTCTAGCGATGACGTTGTTCTGCGTGACATTGCTGACGCCATCCGTGACCTACGCCGAACCAGCCCTTGAGGCCCCGTCCGTCGTCGTCTCCGAAAATTTCGACCCGTCGGCGATCCTGACGGTTTCCCCCGACGGCAAGGCCGTCACGATGGCCGTGGAGGACCTCAAGTTGCTCTGGGCCGATAGGGAGTCCGTCCGGGCCGAAAGAGACGCCCTCAGAGAGGCTCTCAGCGTGGAAAGGGAGGGTGGAAATCGGTTGATGGAGGCCGCAAGCCGTCTGGAGACCCTAACCCTCCAACTCAACGCCGATCTGGCCAGGGAAAAGGAGAGGAGCCGAATCCTGGCGAACGAGAGGTGGTTTTTCCTTCTCGGGGGGATTGCCCTGGGCGCTATTGCGTTCTAACCGGCACCCTGCCCCGTTCGGGGTGGTTTTGGCCCATGTGGCCCGAATCGCCCTGGACGGGGCCTTTTGTCGTCTCTACCGTTGGGTTAGGAAGGTGTTCTCGTTCCTAACCCTCTGGTAGGGCGAAGGTGATCCTGGGAAGACCGTCATGGAAGTCGATTCTCTCCAGGAGAACATTGAGGGCCGCCCTCTTGCCACGCCTCGATCCCGAGGAGAGGAGGGCGATTATTTTTTTTCTCATAATGTCGGCCGTCATAATACTTTTTCTCGGCTCGTACTCCATTTTTTCGAGAGTGGAGCGCTGTACGGCGATTTTTTGGCGTAAATCCAGGAGCCTGTCACGAACATCCTCGGGGGCCACGGAGCCGTTCTCCAGGGCAAACAACAGATTGTCTCTCCTCCTGGACAACTCGGCAATGGCGGACATCACGGAGGCCCTGTCCTGTTCGACCCGCCCCAGCCTGGCGGCATACTGTCGGGCCATGGCGTCGACCAACCCCTCGGGCCCCTCTCCCTCCAGGAAACTGGACAGGCTATCCAGGACAAACCTTTCGGCCGTCTCGCACCTGATCCACCCCTGGCCGCACTTTCCGGGGCAATGGTAATATCCGACCCTTTTGCCCCCTGCCCCAGGACCACCCCCGACCATGAGTCTGCGGCCACAGTTCCCGCAATGAGCCAGGCCGGTCAGGAGTCTCGGCTCGGAGCCGAATTTCCCGATATTCCGGCGGCCACGGGCGGCCGCATCGACGGCTTCGGCGAGGGCGGGATCAACGAGCGGTTCGACCTGGATGCTCACGGTGGGCTCGGGCCTTCCGGCCTCGGGCTTTCTGCCGAAAGAGAAGGTGCCGAGGTACTGATCCCTGTACTTGAACAGGATGTGCTGGACGGCCGCCGGAGTCCATTCCTTCGCCCTGGGGGGGGTCACACCGGCGGAATTGAGCCGCCTGGCCACATCACGGAGGCTCATGCCGGAGGCATACCAGCGGTAGACGTCACGGACGGCCCTGGAATTGACCGGGTCGGGCACCAGGCGGCTTTTCCGTTTGCCGGACGCCGATACGACCTCCCGTCGGTAGCCGAAAAGGGGTGGGCCGCCGGAGAAGTACCCCTGCCGCACGGTTTCCTCCAGGCCCCGCCGTGTGCTTTCACCCAGGTTGGCCACGTAGAACTCCGCCACGGCCTCCAGGACGGAGTCCACCAGGCTTCCCACGGGGCCCTCGATGAGCGGCTCGTTGACGAACAAAAGCCGGACGCCGTGGCGTCTCAAGAGGGCCTTGTAGGTGACCGCATCCTCCCGGTTCCTGGCGAAGCGGGAATTATCCCAGGTGATGATGGCCCCGAAGCGCCCGTGCCTGGCGTCTGCGACCATCTGCTGGAACTGGGGCCGCTCGTCGGTCCTGGCGGACTCCCCAGAGTCGATGTACTCCGCCACGACCTCCAGGCCCTGCCGTGCGGCCATCGACCGGCACTCGGAAAGCTGGGAGGGGAGCGACGTGCCCCCCTCCACCTGCATCGCCGTGCTGACCCTGGCGTAGATGGCGGCCGCTTCAGGATTTGCGTTTCGGAACGGTGATGACGGCCTTGACTTTGCCAACGATCCTCACCCACCCGCTTGCCAGGTCCTTTTCCCCGTAGGTCTTCACAGGGAAGTCCGGGTTTTCAGACCGAAGTTCCAGGTTGCCGCCGGGCTCACGGTAGACCCGCTTGATCTGGACCGCCCCGTTGACGATGACCATGGCGACGTCGCCATCCGCCACGGTCTCTGTTGCGTTCACCAGGCAAATGGCCCCGTCGGTCACCTCCGGCAACATCCCGTCGCCATGGGCCCTGACCCCAAACGCCTCTTCCGGGCTCTCGCCAATGATTGAGTTCGGAAGAACCATGTAAAACTCCACCTCCAGCATGTCTACGATATTAGCCCCCGTCACAAATAGTTTACATATCTCACTCTCGTTTGACAACACGGGAACCTTCGTCCAGCTATCGTAAGTGATGACATTGCCATCGGACAGAAGTTCACTCGCTGTGATGTCGAGTGCGTTGGCGATGTCCTCCAGGTCCTGTGCCGACGGGTTCCGGTCACCCTTCTCCCAGCGGAACACGGTAGAGACATCCTTCCCCATGGCCTTTGCCAACATGGCCCTGCTGAGACCCTTCCGTTCTCGCTCTCTCTGGATGTTCTTCCCAACCTCCATGTCCACCACTCCTAGATTCGGCTGTGCCGTTAGAAGAAATTTACGGCAACGCATATTGCCACGCAAGGGGTATGACGTCATACATACAATATCCATCGGCACAACCATGCCAGGGGGGCTTGACCTATTGCCGGGGTGGCACTAGTATATACACGTACCTTGACAACCTGCCAATGCGGAGGGCCATCCAAACCCCGACCAGCCGGTCTGAATCCCAGGGCTGAGACCCAACCAAGGGATAAGCGATGGTCACACAGGCCCATTGACCTTCCGAGGGAAGGCGGGCGAAACGCAAACCATACGAGGGAGAGGATAGCATGCCGCTTTCCCGAATGGCAACAGCTTTGCTCGAAATCCTTGAGGCCGAGGGCCTTCTGGAGGGGGAGACATGTACGAGGTCAGGACCGTGAACGCAAGCCTAGAAGTCCAAACGAGGCCCCAGGCCGAAAGGCTGGCCATGGAGTTCGTGGCCGAGGGCCCTGTGAACGTCTACAAGAACGGCATTTTTCTTTTCGGCTTGAATCCAATTCCAACAGCGAGGGGGAAGCGTCATGGTGGTAAAGGCAACAAAAAAGGCGAGCCGGGTCGGGGCTGAACCCAGGCCCGTCAAGCCCAAGAAGACCGTGAAGCCTGCGGAAGGCTACAAGAAGCGGATGGGGGCCCCGGCCCACCAGTCCTACAAGACCCAGGACGGCATCCTGGTTCCGGGCGTCACAACGGTGGTGGGCCTGCTCAACAAGCCAGCCCTTGTGAGGTGGGGTTACAAGATGGGGCTGGCCAAGGTCGATCTCGACGCCTACATGACCGACGCCAAGCAGACGGGCACCCTGGTCCACGCCCTGATTGCCCAGGACTTCGGCGGCGAGCCTCCGGCGCTGGAGAACTTCACGCCCAAGCAGGTGGACCTGGCAGAGAACGCATATCTGTCGTTCTGCAACTGGGCGAAGAACCACGAACTGCAGGCCATCGCCATCGAGAAGCAGATGGTGTCGGAGGTCCACCGTTTCGGCGGCACCTGCGACTGGTACGGGATTTACGACGGTCGGCCCTGGGTCCTGGACTTCAAGTCCAGCGACAACATCTACGACGAACACAAGATTCAGCTTGCGGCCTACGTCCAACTCCTTCGGGAGGCCGGTTACGAGGTGGACGGGGCCCGGATCATCCAGATCGGCAAGGGGAACAACGAGGAGTATCAGGACCACCCCATCGTCGAGACCCTTGACACCTACTGGCAAATCTTCCTGAGGCTCCTGGACGTCTACTGGATGAAACGGGGCCTGGACGCACGAAAAGGGGGGGAATAACCCATGTGTGACGGAACCTGCGCCAACAACCCTGTGGCCCTCCAGATGCGGTCGGAGGCCATCGACAAGATTCTCCCGGCGCTCATCAAGTTCCAGACTAAGGTGAGTACCGTCGGGAAAAACAAGAAGAACCCCCACTTCGGCAGTTCGTACGCCGACCTGGCGGCCATCATGGACGAGGCCCGGCCCATCATGGGTGAGAACGGCCTGGCCCTGGTCCAGAACCTGGTGGAGTCCTCCCCCGACGAGGTGAGGCTCCTGACCACCCTGTACCACACCTCTGGGCAGTATTTCTCAAGCTTAATCACCCTGAAGCCCTCGAAGGTGGACCCCCAGGGGGTGGGGAGCGCCATCACCTACGCCCGGCGCTACTCCCTGAGCCCCCTTCTCGGGATCGTCACCGAGGAGGACGACGACGGAAACGCCGCCTCCGGTCCAGTCAACACCAAGGCCCCGGCCCCGGCTCCGGCCCAGGCCCAGAAGCCCAAGAAGGCCGAGCCAGCCGCTCCGGAACAGCCACCGGCACCCAAGCCCAAGAGTGAGACCGCCCTCCGCAAGGAGAAGGTTTGGAACAGCCTGGTTGAACACTTCAAGGGAGACCAGGTGAAAGCCAAGTCGGTCCTCACGAGCAAGACGAACAAGCCCTCCAAGGAGTGGACGGAGGAGGACCTGGTCCAGATCGAAGGGTTTGTCCAGGACATCGTGGACGGGGTGATCGCCGTGGACGACGTGGCGGAAGGAGGGGGTCTTTGAGGCTTTCCTTGAGAACCTGAGGATGGCGGGTGTGAGGGGCGAGGTCCTGGTTCACCGGGATTTCGCCCTCCCCCCCCGATGACCTGGCCGACGAATAGGGGGTGAGGCCCATGTGGCTCCGGCTGTACCCGGAGACCGTTTGGGATCGGAAACTCAGACGCCACCCCGTTTCCTATCGCTGGATGTGGATCGTTCTGCTTTGCCTGGCGAGCGAATCGCCGGAACGGGGGAGACTGCTCTTAAAAGACGGCCTCCCCATTTCCGTGGAGGACGTCGCCGATGCGGCCTACCTGCAGGTCGATGAGGTGCAAGGGGCCATCGAGGCCTTCCTGAGCCAGGGGATGCTCGTGGAGGACGACGGGGCCCTGGTTATCGCCAAGTGGGATGACCGGCAATACCAGTACGATTCCACCTCCACCGAGCGGACCCGGAAGTGGCGGCAGAAGCGCAAATCGTCTGAACAGTATACATGTGACGTCACGGGAACGTCACGGGAACGTCACGGGAACGTCACGGGAACGGTACAGATTACAGATTACAGAGAACAGATACTTACTCCTAACGGAGTAAGTAAGGGGGCCACCGTTCCGTTGGCCCCGGACAGGGAACGGCCTGGGAACCGGATTCCACCATGCCCACACAAGAAGATCGTGGAGGCGTGGAACGAGGTCATGTCGCCCCTGGGCATCCCCAGGGTGAAGGACGTCACGGAAAACCGGAAACGAGCCATGACTCGGGAGTGGGCCAAGCAGAGGGAGAAGCTGAAGACCCTGGAGGACTTCAAGGCGTTCTTCGGCTATCTGGCCAACGACTGTTCCAAGGCCATCACGGGCGGCAAGTGGTTCGGGTTTGATTGGCTCTTCGAGAAGCCCGAGAACTTCTCGAAGGCATTGGAGGGCAATTACGACAACAGGAGGGGGTAGCATGACCGCCAGCATAGAACGGGTCCTGTCGGACCTCATGTTCCTCAAGGACAAGACCGACCAGAAGTGGGGGCGCTTCATACTCCGAACCTGCGCCGCCTCGAAGGTCCTGGAGGAGGCCGGTGAACTGGGTGTCGCCCTCACCATGCCGGAAGACCCCGTGGCCCACGGCCTCCCGCCTGGGGTCGACTTCGACGAGTGGCGGCGGGAGCGCATCTACGCCGAAGCCCTGGACGTGGCCAACGTGGCCATTCGCATCGCCCAGGAGTTCGGGAGGCCCTTGGATGGATAACCCTTTCGCCCAGGTCCTGTCGACCTGCCTTCGCAACACGCCCTGGGATAACCTGGAGGACCTCAGGGCATCCGTGGATGAAAGGAACCTGAATTTCGTCCAGTTCCTGTACCCCCACGACGTCGTCCGAATGGAGGACCTCCGGGGATTCGGCCGGGCGGAGACCCGGTACGACCGACCGGCCTTCTCCCTGGCACGCAATCAGGACGCCATCTGCCGGGTGAGCAACTGCCTCCATTGCCCCTACAACGGGCAACTGTACGACGTTTACCCCATCGACACGGACGATGGGAGAACCTTCTGCGTGGACTTCGGGAACCGGTGCCCCCGCTGGATGAGGATTCAGGAAAAAATCCGCCCGAAGGAGGAACCCGTCAGGGTGGCCTCGGGCATAGGCTTCGGAGAGTGAGGTGTCGTGCATGGACGGTGAAACGCACATCCTCCAGGGAAACCTGGGCAGAGACCCCGAGTGGCGGAAGCTTCAAAGCGGCGACTCCATCTGCAAGCTTCGCCTCCCGGTGGGCATCTACAAGACCGAGAACGGCGAGCGGAAGAAGGTGGGCACGAACTACTACACCATCACCGCCTTCCGGGATTACGCCGATTTTCTGGCGGAGGTCCTCCACAAGGGTTCCCCGGTGAAGATTCACGGGTCGAACCTCTCGGTGCGGACCTACCAGAACAAGGAGGGGGAGACGAAGACGGACCTGGAGATCATCGTCAACAACGGCGATGTCACGGTGGTCCAGTACGCTCCCCGGAAGGGGAAGGTCGAACCGAAACAGGAGACCTTCGAGGAGGCGGCCCAGGGTGGCGAAGAAGACGCAGACATCCCTTTCTAGCGCCCTGACGCCCCAGGAGCAGATCAGGAGGGCCATCGAAGCCGCCGGGCCCAAGCCGACCCGGCGCACCAACCCCGAGACCCTTATCCAGAGGGAGGTCAAGGGGGTCCTGGAGGCAGACGGATGGTTCGTGGTCCGCATCCATCAGAGCCTGGGCTCCACGCCGGGCATTGCGGACCTGGTGGCCATGGCCTTCGGCCGGACGGTGTGGATCGAGGTGAAGACCCCCACGGGGAAGCAGAGCCAGGCCCAGAAGCTTTTCCAGTACAGCGTGGAAGTGTCGGGAGGGGAATACCGGATCGTCCGGTCGGTGGACGACATCAAGGACCTGCTGGAAAGGGTGAGACTGTGATGGACGAAAACGTGAAGACAACGCCGTTGGACGAGATTGAGCGCCTGCGGACGATCCTGGAAACGCACAGGAAGAACCACAAGGAGGCGCTGGAAAAGAACGACGAGGAGGCTCTCCGCAACGTCGAGCGAGCGGTGGCGCACATCTACTTCGAGACCCACCTGCCCCTGCTCAAGGTGGCCATGGCCAACATTTCGGCCTTCTCGGTCCTCCGGTTCGGCCTGGTGGCCCCACCGGCCATGACGCCGGAGATACTGACCCTTCAGAAGCAGACCGTCCAGGTACTGCTGACGGCCATCCAGGACCTCCTCCCGGTGGGGTGCGACATCGTGGGGGTGGCCATGGGGCGAGGGGGGCGTGAAGACATTGAACCGGCTTAAACTCACCCCCCTGAACGAGAGGGTCTGGAAACGCTACACTCGGCCCGGCGAAAGCGTGGAGGACGTCTTCAGGCGGGTGGCGGACTACGTCGCCGATAACGGCGAGAGCATCGCCCTCGATGTCACCCACGCCTGTGCGAAGCCCGGAACCCTCTGGAGCGAGGTCTACTACGACCTCATGGCCTCGGGGCGGTTCCTCCCGAACTCCCCGACCCTCATGAACGCCGGGAAGGAAAGCGGGGAGAACCAGCTTGCCGCCTGCTTCGTCCTCCCGGTGGAGGACGACATGAAGGCAATCATGAGAGCCCTGACGGACCAGGTCCTGATCCACAAGTCCGGCGGGGGTACCGGCTTCAACTTCTCCCGGCTCAGGCCCAAGGGGTCCAGGGTGGGGTCCACCAACGGCGTGGCGTCGGGCCCCGTGTCCTTCATGAGCCTCTTCGACAAGGCCACCTCCGTGGTCCAGCAGGGGGGGATGCGACGGGGGGCCAACATGGGCATCCTGGAGTGGCGGCACCCGGACGCCCTGACCTTCGTGAACGCCAAGGCCGACGGCACCCTCGAAAACTTCAACATCTCCCTGGGTGTTGACGGCGAGTTCTTCAGGCTCCTGGACGCCGGTGACGAGAAGGTGGCCGAACTCTGGTGGGCGGTCGTGATGAACGCCTGGGAAAACGGCGACCCAGGCCTGGTGTTCCTGGACCGCATCAACGAAAACAACCCTGTGCCCAACCTGGGGCCCCTGGAATCGACGAACCCCTGCGGGGAAAGCCCCCTGAGGCCTTACGAGGCCTGCAACCTGGGAAGCATCAACCTGGCGTCCTTCGTCGACGAGGACGGAACCTTTGCCTGGGGGCGGCTCCGCCCCACCGTGGTGGCGGCGGTCCACTTCCTGAACGACGTCATCACCGCCTGCGACTACCCCCTGGAGGAGATCCGCTGGAACGTGGAGCAGACCCGGAAGATCGGCCTGGGGGTCATGGGGTGGGCGGACTGCCTGGCCCTCATGGCCATCCCCTACGACAGCCACGAGGCCGTCAAGCTGGCGGAGAGGGTGTCGAAGGAAATCCAATTCGTGGCGCACCTGGCCTCCGAGAATCTGGCCACCCTCCTGGGGCCCTTCCCTGCCTACAACGGACAGCAACCGGGGATGCCCCTGGAGATCGGGATGGTGTCCTACCGGCCCCGGCGGAACGCCACGCTCACCTGCATCGCCCCCACGGGCTCCATCTCCATCCTGGCCGGTTGCTCCTCCGGCATCGAGCCCTACTTCGCCCGGTCCTACACCCGCCGGGTGGTGGAACGAGACGGCGACGTGACGGTGGACATGGAGGTGCCGGTCCTGGCCACGGTGAAGGAGCGGTATCCCGGATGGAACCCCAACGCCCTGGTGCCCACGGCCCTGGAGGTGGACCCCGAATGGCACGTCCGCCATCAGGCTGCCTGGCAGACGGGGGTGGACCTGGCGGTCTCCAAGACGGTGAACCTGCCCCACTCGGCCACCGTCATGGACGTGGTGAAGGCCTATCGCATGGCCTACGACCTGGGTTGCATGGGCATCACGGTCTACCGTGACGGCTCCAAGAACGTCCAGGTGCTAACCAACAAGGAGGCGAAAAAGGCCACGGTGTTGGTTAGCGCCCCACGGAAGGCCGAGCGCCCGGACGAACTGACCGGGAGGACCCGGAAGGTGCCCACGGTCTTCGGGAACCTTTACGTCACCTGCAACGAGATGGACGGGGTGCCCTTCGAGGTCTTCGCCACCCTGGGGAAGGGGGGCAAGGAGGTCTCGGCGGCCACGGAGGCCCTGGGCCGGTTGATCTCCCTGGCCCTGAGGCACGGGGTTCCCCTGGAGGAGGTCGTGGGGCAACTGAAGGGGATCGCCGGTGAACAGCCGGTCTTCGACGAGGACGGCTCCATCAAGTCTCTGCCGGACGCCATCGGCAAGGCCCTGGAGCGCCTGGGGGGCAAGACGGTGACGGTCCACGGGGCCTCCCTCTGCCCGGAGTGCGGGGCCGTTCTGCTCCACGAGGAAGGGTGCCTGAAATGCACCTGCGGATTTTCAAAGTGCTGAGGAGGGGTGACCATGAGCCGTAAAAGCCGGATGCGGAAGGCACGTAAGCTGGGTTCGCCGGAGATGCAGGCCTACAGGGCCGAACGGGCCGACATCGTGAGACAGGCCGACGCCGAACTGGGGGAGGTGAACCGGAGCCTGGCGGGGCTCCGGTTCCAGGCGGAAAACGGCGGAGACCGGGAGCGGATCATACCGGCCGTCAGGAAGGCCCTGGACCACTCGGAGATGGTGAAGGTCAGGAAAAAGCGCTACCTGGAAGGGTTGAGGCAACGCTACGCCTACCTGTTCGAGGGGGTCATGGGGAGGTGAGGCTCGTGGGGCACAAGAAGATCGTCCGGTGGCTGGACGAGCGGCTCCAGCACCTGGACGCCTACGTCTACCCCCGGATTCCCAGGGGGCAGAGCCGCCTGGTGGAGGTCCTGGGGCACTTCCCCACCGGCACGGATGACGCCGGGAGCAAGCGCCTCCCGAAGCTGAGGACCGCCCACCGGTCCATGTCCTTCGGCGACGCCCCCCTCCAGTTGACAGAAAACGACGTCAGCCACGAATTTCTTGTGCGTATCCCCTGGGGTGTGTCAAGCACCGGCGGGTTCATCTTCTACGCCGTCCTGGAGACCCTGACCGAGGACCAGGCCGTCTTCCGGGCCCTCTACCACGTCGGGCGGCTGGACGACGGCTCCAGGGTCTACGCCTGGAAGGGGTACCGGTTCGGCATGAACAGGAGGGATGTCCGTGGAAGGGAGGTGCGGCGGGGAGATGAGGGGCAGGTTCAGGCGAGTGAACGGCGTGTCGCCGTCACAAAGGTTCTCCATCCTGAGGTTCCTTGAGGTCGCACCGAACCTGGGGCGGATCATCTCCTCCAGGGTGGCGGAGATCGAGTCCGTGGCCCTGTCCATCGGGATCGACTACTCCAGGGAACCGGGGAGCGGCGGTAACCGACTCCCCAAGGCGGTGTCCGTCGTGGAGCGCCTGGAGGGCGACAGGACCCTCAGGGCCGCCAGGGAACTGAAGGACCTTTTCGACCGGGTCTGGCCCATGATCCGGTCCAGGCACGGGGAGGCCATCCGCAACAACGTCTGGTGCGAGCCGCCGGGGGACCCCGAGGGCGTCGGGTTGGAGGCGGGGCGATGGACGGAACACGAGGAACGGGCGTGCCTGGCGGACACCTGGAACGCCATCTGCGCCGTCCTGGGGAAAAAGGCCGAGACTTTCACGAATTAAAGAGCATGCGTGCCGTTGCGGCAACTGGGCTGGCACTACTTTTTGGTCAAAATTGCCGAAACGGCATGATATAATGATAGTGTCGGGAGGTGTCTGCCTCCCACCCCGCCAAACAACCGCCTTGCCGCCCACAAAGGACGCCTCCCCCCCCTCCCCCTCCGGGCGTCCTGGGCGGCAAGGTCCTTCCTGAGGGGGGAGACCGAGTGAAAAAGACTCCGCAACTGGTTCTTTTCGAGTGCCCCACATGCGGGGATTCGGTTTACTGTCTGCCGGGCTCCAAGGTCAGGTGCCCGGTTTGCCATACCTGGTTCGACGAGAACGGCGCAACGGAGCGGCCACCCTTCAGCAGGGGTGGAAAGGGGGGGAAAAAATGAGGCGGGTTTATCTTGCCGTGCCCTACCGGGGCATGGAGGAACGGTCCTTCCAGGCCGTCACCAGGCTGGCCGCCATCCTCGTGAAAGAGGGGGCGGCCGTTTATTCGCCCATCACGCACTCGCATCCCATCGTCCTGGCGGACCCCAGCATCCCTGGGCACTTCGACTTCTGGGCCGACATGGACTACAGCTTCATCACCCATTGGGCCACCGAGGTGGTGGTCCTGAAGATGCCGGGCTGGGAGAAGTCAACCGGCGTCCGACGTGAGGTGGCCTACGCCGAACTGCTGAACATCCCGGTGTCCTACGTGGACTGCACCTGGGGGTGCGACGATGAGTAAGGCCGAGCGGATCGTCGCCAGGGCCGAATCGAACCCCTTCCTGTCCATCAAGGACCTGGCCACCGAGTTCAACACCTGCCCGGCCCAGGTCCGGCGGGTCCTCCGCCGGTACGGGCTCTACGAGGAGCGCAAGGTCCAGAAGAAGCCCCTGGTGGAGGTCCTGGTGCCGAAGTACAAGGACGTCGTGTGCGTGGAGGGGTTCCTGACGGACATCCATATCCCGTTCCACGACGAGGACGCCCTGGGCGTTGCCCTGGGGTACCTGCGAGACCTGAAGCCCGACCGCATCAACCTGGGAGAGATTCTCGACTTCCACCAGGTGTCCGTCCACGCCAAGACCCCCGAGGGGCGCAACTTCGACGAGGAGATCGCCCTGGGCCGGTCCTTCCTGTGGCAGGTCCGATCCGACCACCCCCACGCCCAGATCGACCTGGAGGGGGGCAACCACAACGGAGACCGGTGGGCCAAGTGGCTGGCGGCGTCGGTCCTGAGAGACGTGGACAACCTGGACATCGAGGAACTCCTCTGCCTGGCCGACTTCGGGGTCAACTACGTTTCGGCCTACGACGAACTGGCCACCACCGGCCGACCCACTCGGTACGGCGAACTGTTCCACCTGCACGGGCACGAGGCCAACGTGGCCTGGCGCTCGGTGAACGTGGCCCGGAATATGTGGATCAAGCTACGTTACAACTGCATTTTCGGGCACTTCCACAAGAGCCAGGAATACGTCAACACCGACATCAAGGGCCGCCAGACCGGCGCCTGGAGCGTGGGTTGCCTCTGCGACCTGCACCCCCGGTTCATGCCGGTGAACGACTGGAACCATGGGTTCGCCGTCATCCACTACCACGATGACGGCACTTTCCAGGTGGAAAACCACAAGATTGTGGACGGGATGGTGGTGTGACATGGAATTGGGGCAAGCGGCGGTGCTCATAACGGCCTACCTTGCCGGAGTGGTGACTGGAGTCGCCCTGTACCGGCAGTTCTTGAAGTGGGTCGTCCGCCATTGGCAGTAACCTGGGAAAAGGACGAGGACGGAACCTGGTACCTCCAGGGCCTTTTGCCCCTGGGATAAGGCACAAAAAAGGGGCCCCCTCTTCGGGGGCCCACATCCTCGTCAAGAAGGCTCAATGTTGACAATGACCCTTCTCCCGCACTCGGGGCACTTGAGGCTCGCCCAGTAAAACGAAAAGGGGCCCTCGATGTCCTTGAGCGGGATTTTATCTGACGCCATGTATCCGCCGCACTCCGGGCATGTTGCATGTAAACAAATCTCCTTCATTGTTGACACCTCCTGTTCAGGCCTTCGGGTGACAGTAACCCGAGCGGATCAATTCTTTGGCCATCCGGCCGTAGTGCCCCTGGAGCCGCCAGGCTTCGCCGGTGTCGATGAGTTCCTGGAAGAACTCGATCAGTTCCGGGGTGCTCATCTCGTCGGTCTCGTACTGAATAATCTTGTCCACCAGCGTTTTCATCGCTCAACCCACCTTTCCGAATTTTCGATCCTTCACCTCCTCCGCCTCGAAGCGGAGGACGTAGTCCGTGACGGCCTTTTCCAGGACCTCCTGGGCCGTCTCCCTGGAGTAGACGAGGGCCACCCTGAAGCGGTGCGCCATTTCCGGCGTGAGCCGCACCGGCACCTGGGCCAGCTTCATGACCAGGCCTCCACGGCCTTCTCCACGGCCATCCGGTCGCACCAGGCCTTGAAATCGTGCCACCAGGCCTTTTGCCAGTAGTTCCTGACGTGAGTCTTGACCGTGAAGAGGACCCCGTTGTAGTCCTCTTCCGCCAGGTCATCGGCGATACGGACTGCCGTGCGGATGTCCGGCACGTAGAGGACCTCTTCGGTCTCGTTGGCCACCACGAAGCCGACCAGGCGGCCCTTGTAGACCTCGAACTTCCCGACTCGATACTTGGGCCCACGGGGCCCGTGGATAAAGGTTCCCTTGAACATGGTCATCACCCTTTCGATACAAGCCATAAAGCCTCTTGGTACCAGACCCAGAGGAGGAGGGCGACCCAGAGAAGGGCCGCCCCCACCTCCACCGCTTCACTTGCCCAGGATGTCCGCATAGGGCTGTTCCTCGACGTACCAGAGCCCCATCTCCAGGAGCCCCTGGATACCCTGGAGGGCTTCCAGGGGGGTCCTGAACCAACCCCGGTCACCAGGGGCCGTGACCCCCCAGGGGGAGTAGCTGACGGTCCAGCACCGGTCACCCTTCACGGGGAACTGGTAAAGCGTGACGCTGGACGTGGCCATAAACTCGGCCAGCCGGTCGCAGAAGAACTGGAGCCGGTTGAAGGTCCAGACATGCTTCTTCGCCAGGCCGTAGCGTTCCCGCTCCCAATCCTTGTACGGGAGGGCGGCCTCGATCTTCAGGATCATCTCTTTCAGTTGGCGGGTCTTCGTCTTCGTCATGTCGGACACCTCCTAGAAAACTAGAAAATCATCACGCCGCCCCGGCCCAGCCAGAAGAAAAATCCGTCCTGGGTGGCGGTACCCTTGTCGTCGAAGGTCCAGCGGTTGAAAGCCAGACGCCGCCTCTCGGGATACCCTTCGAGGTCCTCGACGAGCATCAGGCCTTCTTTGGTGCAACTCTGGTTCGGCTCTTCCCTGAACCCCATGAACCACTTCGTTCCAACCTGGGCCTCAAAGATTTCGTCGAAGGGAACCACGAGGCTGTGATGCCGCCCCTGGGCCCCCTGGCACTCGATGGTCAGGTACTTTGAACCGGTGTAGATTTTCATCCTCAACCCTCCCCAAGGGGCCCCTAGAAGGGGCCCACTTCCTTTTCGATGACTGCGCTGGCCGAGTCGGCCATCCAGCCCAGCGTGTTTCCCAGGAAAGACATGGGGTTCATGGCCAGGCGGACCTCCCGGATGGTCTCCCCGGTCGTGATTTTCCCGATGGTGAGGGTGGCGTTGGGGTGGAACCCCAGGTCATCCAGCCAGGGCGTTTGCGAGAGGTCCTTCTCGAACTGCTCGGTCAGCTTGACCTCCCCGGCGATCCCCAGGTCCTCCACCGCCTTCTTCGCCGCCGCCAGGGCCCTACGGGCTTTCTGCCACTTCTTCAGTTCGGTCGTTGTCATCTCAAACACGCTCCTCTCAATGGTTCCGGCCTTACGACCGGTAGCAGATTTCCGTCCGACCGATCCGGTAGTACCGGGGAAGATCGGCCTCATGGATGGGGGTGTACCCCGCCTTTTTGATGGCGCTGTGGCTGTACTGCGGGATTTGGGCCCCGGAGAGGGGGTTGTCTGTATCCCTATCGTCGACATGGGCGATGTAGCGGACGGAGACCGACTCCTCGTCAGCCCCGTAGACGGTGATGAACTGCACCAGGGAGACCCTGGCCTGGCCGATGCTGTACATGCCCTCGGGGCGCTGAAAGCAGAGACTCTCGAACATCCCCTGGGCGTAACGGTCTGAACTCAGGACCCGGCAATCGCTGGCCTTGGCCAGGAGCCGGACGATCTCCTCACGGCTGGGGTTCTTTTCGATCCTCATGGGGAACGCCTCCTAGAACGGGATGTCGTCGTCGGGAATTTCCGACTCCACGACGGGAAGGGGCTCGTAAAGCTTCCAAGCGATGGGGATGCGGACGTTGCGGATTTGCAGTATCCGTCGCCATTCGGTTGCGTTGAAGACCATGTCGTACCGGTTGCCTCTCAGTTCGAGCCTGACTTTGATGTTGGACATTTCGCAGTCGAACCAGCGGGGGTCGGACAGCCACTTCGTAACCATTTTCTCGGCCTTCCTGAAGGCGTTGTAACCGAGGTTCCTTTCGCCACCACGGATGATGTCGGAGGTAAGAACCCGTCCGTGGACCCCGCCACAGTCTTCGCCGTCATTGTTCGTGAAGGTCATGTGCAGGTCGTAGTCCTTACGTGTCGTCATGCTTTATCTCCACCTTTCGTCTAATCGGCAGTCGAACTGCGTTTTTTACGCAGTACGTTGAGAACTTTTACTCAGCGGATTTCACGGCCGGGTCCGCTTCCGGCAACCTCGTGCGCTCTGCTTCGCCTCTTCCCCCAGGAGCCCGGTTCGGCGGTGTTCCAAGCCGGGAAGGCCGGGAGGCCTCTTGCTTGCCCTGGGGTTTCGGTTGTCAAGAATCCTTGCCGGTGGGGCGCTTCGGGGTGGTACGGCTCCATCTTATCTTGCCGATATGGCTTGTCAAGATGCCAGGACGGCATGGATAAAGTATACAGATAGCCATAACGGCACAATTTGGCCTGGCGACTGGGAAATCTCGTGATCGGTGGTTTCCGTGGATTCTGTATGCAGTTGGACAGGAGGAGGGGGGGTGTAAACGATGCGCTACCTTTTGATTGCGGTTGTTCTCATCGTTGCGGCTTTCCTGGGCTTCTTCGGCACGGCGTTCCTGGCGACCATGCTGAAAAACGCCCTGGGAGACTGGGGGGAACCCTCGATGCTGGAGTGTCTCCTGGTCATCTTCGGTGGGGCTGTCATGGGAGTCGCCGGGGCCCTGGCCCTGGTGAAACGGTTGGGGTTCCTGTAACGGAGGGAAATTGTGCAAATTGTACACCGGTGACGTTCCCGTGACGTTCCCGTGACGTTTCGGGAACGGTACAGATTACAGATTACAGATTACAGATACTTACTCACTTCGTTCGTAAGTAGGGGGGCGCACGGGTCAGCCCTGGGAGGACTGCGTAGCCGGGCCTTCCAGGCAACAGGGGTTCGACTCCCCTGCGCTCCACCAGGCATAGAGAGGGGGGGAGGGGATGTTCCGGGCAACCGGCGTCATCAGAGGGCGTTTGCTGTGGCCCGACGAGTCCTGGGGTGACGAGGTCTTGGATGCCATCAGGGGGGCTGTCAACGGCACCGGCCCCGTGGCCCGGATCGGCATGGTCCGGCGTCACAACCCAGAGGTCTACAACCGGCGCAACATGGGAGGTGTTTGCCCCTTCGGGTTCCTGATCCAGGCGGACCTCATCGCCACGGTCAACCGCCTGGCGTGGGAGGCCCAGGTACTCCTGGGCACCCTGGAAGAGGTGGCCGCCATCATGGGAGTGGGGCCCTACGCCATGACGCAGGGCCTGGGGGCCTCCGGCCTGGTCCTCACCACGGACGGCACAGTCAGGTGCAAGTGGAAGTTCGCCACGCCGGTCAGCAAACCGAGGAGGTTCTACGGTAGGCTGGCCTACTCGTTCCTGTTGTCGGACCTGGACCGCAAATGGAAGACCGCCTGGGAAAAAGCCCAGGCGCATCAGACAAGGGGGGAATGAACATGGAGGAGAAGACGCAGTACGGGCTGTTCGCCAACGGGGTTCACGGGGAGCATCGGAGGATCGCAGTCGGCAACAGCCTCCCGGTCATGGAGAGGCTTTTCGACGCCCACGCCGCCCTGATCGAGGACCAAAACCAGGGGGAGGGCCCCTTCTTCAAGGAACTGGAACTCATCGCCAAGCCCACCGTCTCCGTGGGCATCGTGCCCACCGACACCCTGGCCAGCGGTGACACCTCCGGGGATCGTTGCTTCTCCTACATGCTCGCCCTGGAGACCGCCGACGGCCGGGTCAATCGCTTCTGGGTCTCCGACGACCTGGAACTCCTCTCGGCCCTGCAGAAGGCCATCGACCCGCTCCTGATCGAGGACAACGTCAACTCGAAGCCCGGCGAACACTACGTCAGGAGCATCATCTACAGCAGGGATGTCGTGGCCAAGCGGCTTTTTGACCTCCCGGAGCGTGCCCTGGACGGCGAAGACGTGGGGATGGAGGTTGCCATCAGCCGCATCCTCTCCGGCATGGAGGGCACCGATGAGTAGGTTCCGGTACTCCGTCAGGGCCATCCAGGCGGACGGGCAGGCCATCACCGTCCTGGAAACGAACGACAGCGACCTGGCCGTGAAGGGCTTCGACCTCCACGCCCACGTCATCCCGGAACACAACGGCCTCGGCCTGGCCAAGATCGTCCGGGTGGAACTCCACGAGGACGTGACCCTGGACAAGGTCTCGTTCCTGGTCTCTCCACCGCCAGGGTGAAGGATCATCGAAAGACGCAGGTGAACAACCGCATAGGGGCCTCCTCACCAGGGGGCCCTTTTTTCGTGCCCCAGTAGCCCGAAGGTCGAGCAACCGCCTCGTAAGCGGACGGTGTTGGTTCGATTCCAACCTGGGGCTCCAGGAAGCAAGCGCCGCCGTGCCATGGACGTGGCTGTGAGCGTCGGCACCGGCCTGAACCAGGGGGCGTCCACCCTCCAGGCCGGTTTTACATGCCCAGGGGCGGCCTACCCGACGAGGCGGGGCCTGGATTTCGACCAGGCGAGCCCTACGGCGGCGTCAATCCTTTCGACAGGAGGTGAGGCCCGATGGCCAGCAAACAGCCCAACCTGCACGGGCTGACCCTCAACCAGGCCCTTTTCGTGGACGAGTACATGAGGGACCAGAACGCAACCCAGGCGGCCATTCGTGCCGGTTATTCCGAGAAGTCGGCCCATTGGCGGGGGAGCACCCTGCTTAAGGACCCCAAGGTTCAGGCCGCCATCGAAGAGCGTGTGAAGGCAGCCCAGGCCAGGTCTTCCGTGACCGTGGACCGTGTTCTCCTGGAGCTATCTCGAATCGCTTTTGCTGATACCACGTTAGTGGCCTACATCGAGGGCGGCAGGGTGAAGGTCCGAGACACGGCCGAACTGGACACCGACACGAAGGCGGCCATCGCCGAGGTCTCTCAAAGTGTTGGGAACACCTGCACCACCAAGGTCCGTCTCCATGACAAGCTGAAGGCCCTGGAGCTCCTGGGGCGCCACCTGGCCATGTTCAAGGACAAGCTGGACGTGGACGCCGGGGAGACCATCGTGGGCATCCTGGACGAGCTCCGCAGGCGAAGGGAGGCGGCCACCCGTGGAGGACAGGGAGAGCCTGATAGCTGAGTTCCGGCGCTTCCGTGACGAGCCCCTCTACTTCGTCCAGTCGGTCTTCGGCGTGAACCCCACCGAGCAGCAGAGGAAGCTGCTGGAGGCCGTTGCGAGGCCAGGCGCCAGGGTGACTGTCCGCTCTGGACATGGAACGGGAAAGACCACAGCGCTGGCCTGGCTCGCCCTCTGGCATCCCATCTGCTTCGAGGACAGCCGTGTGCCCTGCACGGCCCCGACCGGCCACCAGCTTCAGTCGGTCCTCTGGGCCGAAATCGCCAAGTGGCACAGCCGGATGCCCGACTGGTTCCGGCGCCAGGTCACCGTCCAGGCGGACCAGGTGAAGGTCCGGGGAGCCGAATACTCCCAGTTCGCCGTCGCCAGGACCGCCAGGAAGGAGAATCCCGAGGCGCTGCAAGGCTTCCACGCCGAGAACCTCATGTTCATCATCGACGAGGCCTCCGGTGTGCCGGACCCCATCTTCCAGGCGGCCGAGGGCGCCCTCTCCACGCCGAACGCCCGTGTCGTCATGACGAGCAACCCGACCCAGACCACCGGCTACTTCTACGACTCCCACAACCGTGACCGGAACCTCTGGGTTCCCCTGCGCTTCTCCTGCCTGGACAGCCCCCTGGTGTCGCCCGAGTACATAGAGCGCATGGCCACCAAGTACAGCGAGGACCACGACATCTACCGGGTGAGGGTCCTGGGGGAGTTCCCGAGTGCCTCGTTCCAGCAGCTTATCCCCAGGGAGCTTGCCGAGGAGGCTACCCGGCGGCACCTGAGGAAGGACGAGTACGACTTCGCCGCCATCCTCTTCGGCCTGGACGTGGCCCGGTACGGCGACTGCAAGACGGTCCTGGCCGAGCGCCAGGGCCTGAGGGCCGCCATCCGCCGGTGGTGGGCCAAGCGTGACACCATGACGGTGGCCGACCAGACCGCCGGTGAGATGATCCAGGTCCGGCCCCAGAGCCTCCTGGTGGACGTGGCCATGGGGAGCGCCGTGGTGGACCGGCTCCGGCAGGTGGGCTGGCGCAACGTGGTGGAGGTGAACTTCGGCTGGGTCTCGTCGAATCCCCACTTTGCCAACAAGCGCATGGAGATGTGGCACGGCGTGAAGGACTGGCTGGAGGCCGGTGGCGCCCTGCCGCCCATCGACCAGCTTGTGGACGACCTCTGCGGCCCCCAATACTGGTTCACACCGGCCGGGAAGATGATTCTCGAAGCCAAGGAAGACATGCGAGACCGAGGCCTGCCGTCTCCCGACTACGGCGACGCCCTGGCCCTGACGTTTGCGGTGCCGACACCGGCCAACATCCCGCTGGCCTCGGGCCCCGACAGCATCCGCCCCTTCGCCGGTGCGGAGGCGTACCACCCATTCTCAAGACTCGGAAGGAGGAGATAGCCGTGTGTCTTTTCAGCACGCCGGAAATGCCCGAGGCGCCTCCGGCTCCCACGAAGGCCGACATCAACACCGATCCGACCCTGGCCGCCTGGGAGGAGCGCCGCAAGCAGAGAGCGGCCCAGGGGTACAAGTCCACCCTTCTGACGTCCGGCCAGGGCCTGGGGAACAAGGCCAGGACGCAGAAGAAGAGCCTCCTGGGGCAGTAAAGGGGGAGGGGGTATGGAATGGCGAGCTTGCCCATGAGGAGTTTCCTCGCCTCCCGCTGGAAGGAACTGGAGGAACTCCGTGACCCCTGGCTCCGGGTGGCCGAGGACCTGGTGCGGTACATCAACCCACACCGGGGCATCTTCGCCGACTCGGACTACGACAAGTGGCACGAGCGAGGCGACGACATCCTGAACATGATGCCCAAGCGCTCGGTGCGGACCCTGGCGGCCGGTCTCCAGGCCGGTCTCACGAGCCCCGCACGCCCCTGGTTCCGCCTCATGGTGGCGGACCCCTACCTATCGGAGTTCCCCAACGCCAGGCTCTGGCTGGACGACGTCCGAGACCGGATGATGGGCGTGTTCCATAAGTCGAACTTCTACAACAGCCTTCACTCGGTCTACGCCGAACTGGGCACCTTCGGCACGGGCCCCCTCATGATCGACCGAGACTACGACACGGTCATCCGTTGCCGCTCCTTCACCTTCGGCGAGTACGTCCTGGCGAACAACCCCAAGCTGGAGGTGGACACCTTCGGGCGGCACATCCGCATGTCCGCCCTGAACCTGGTGCGGCTCTTCGACGAGAAGGTCCTCCCGACGGCCGTGATCCGGGCGGCCAACGACAAGCCCTTCTCGAAGTTCTCGGTCTACCACTTCATCGAGCCGAACGACGGCAAGTACCCGATCCACCCGATGGAGCGGGAGAAGCCCTTCGTCTCGGTCTACTGGATGCCCGACGCCCCCAATGACGGCATCGTCCAGGTGAAGGGCTACTCGGAACTGCCCATCATGGCGCCCCGATGGGATACCCTGGGCCCCCACGTCTACGGCATGGGGCCCGGTTGGGAGGCACTCCCGGACGCCAAGCAACTGATGGTCCTGGAGATGGACAAGCTGACGGGGATCGAGAAGTCCTACGACCCGCCGCTCCAGGCGCCGCCCGACGTGGCCGAGCAGGGCGTCCGATCCATGCCCGGCGGCATCACCTTCGTGAACCCCAACGCCTCCAACATGGGCATCCGGCCGCTCTACGAGGTGAAACCGGACCTCTCGGGGCTCAAGGACACGATCCTGGAAGTTGCCGAGGCGATCCGCCAGACCTTCTACGCCGACCTGTTCCTGATGCTCTCCATGTCCGACCGGCGGGAGATGACCGCCCGAGAGGTGGCTGAGCGTCACGAGGAGAAGCTTCTCATGCTGGGGCCGGTCCTGGAGCGCCTGGACACGGAACTCCTGAACAAGGTGATCAAGCGGACCTTCGGCATCATGCTGGAGAGCGAACTCATCCCGCCGCCGCCGGAGGAACTCCAGGGCCAGGAACTGAAGGTGGAGTACGTCTCCCTCTTGGCCCAGAGCCAGAAGCTGGTGGGCACGGTCACCCTGGAGCAGTTCGTCACCTTCGTGGGCGGAATCGCCCAGGTGAAGCCCGAGGCCCTGGACAAGGTGGACTTCGACCAGCTTGTGGACGAGTACGCCGACATGCTGGGCGTACCGGCGTCCGTCGTGGTCTCCGACGAGATGGTGGCCCAGATTCGCCAGGTCAGGGCCCAGCAGGTGGCGGCCCAGACGATGATGGCCACCGCCGAGCAGGGGGCCAAGACGGCCAGGGAACTGTCCGCCGCCAAGACCGGCGACGGGAACATGCTCGACCAGGTGATCCGCAATCTCCAGGGAGGCTATGCGCTCCAGGGGGTACCGGGAGGGATGTAGGCCATGCAGAGGCCCGTGAAGAAGGGGGAGACCCTGGACGACATGATCGGCCGGAAGCTGAGGGCCGGTCTCGTCGACCAGGAGACCCAGGAAGAGCGCCGACAGCGGCGTGAGCGTGAACTGAACGACATCAGGGCGGTCCTCTCCACTCGGGAGGGCCGTCGCTTCGTCTGGAGGCTCCTGACCATCGGGAGTCTCTTCCGCACCACCTTCACCGGCAACTCCACGAGTTTCTTCCTGGAGGGGCACCGGAACGTGGCCCTGCTGGTGTTGAACGACATCCAGAAGGTCGACCCCAACAGCTTCGGCACCCTGTGGGCCGAGGCCGTGGCGGAAGGCCTGATGAGCGACGAGGAGGAGGAAGCGTAATGCCCGAATCCCTTCTGAACCAGGGTGACACCGGAAACCAGAAGGCGGAAGACACCAGCCTGGAACAGCACCTCTTCCAGGACACGGCCGACCAGAAGGGCCAGGACCAGAAGGCCCAGGACCAGAAGGCCGAAGACCAGAAGGCCGAGGACCAGAAGGCCGACGACCAGAAAGCCGACGGCAAGGACGACGGCGACAAAGACGCCGTGCCCGAGAAGTACGACCTGCAGGTGCCCGAGGGGTTCGTCCTGGACGAGGCCGTCCTGGGCGAGTTCACGGAACTGGCCAAGGAGGCCAAGCTTTCCCAGGAGGCCGCCCAGAAGTTCGCCGACCTCCACGCCAAGCTGGCCAAGGAGGCCTCCCAGCGGCTCATGGGCCAATGGGAGAAGACCATCGAAAGCTGGCAGACGGAGGCCAAGGCGGACCCCGAGATCGGCGGGGCCGACCACGAGGAGAAGCTGGCCACGGCCAAGTTCGGCCTGAAGAAGTTCGGCACGCCTGAACTGGCCCAACTCATGGATGACCTCTTCGTGGGGAACCACAAGGAGTTCATCAGGCTCTTCTACCGCCTGGGCAAGATCGCCCAGGACCCCAAGTTCGTCGAGGCCGAGTCGGCCGGTGCCGTGAAGTCCGACGCCGAGGTCCTCTACCCCGAACACCGCAAGTAGGTTCAACCCAACCAAAACCTAGAAAGGGGCGATAAGCGTGAGTACGATTGGAAACAACCTCCCCACCCTCCAGGACCACGCCAGGATGCTCAACCCCGGCGGGAAGATCGACAAGATCGTCGAACTTCTCGGCCGCACCAACGAAGTCCTCGAAGACATGGTCTACGTGGAGGGCAACCTCCCCACGGGCCACCTGTCCACGATCCGCACCGGCCTCCCCGAGGTGGCCTGGCGTCTCCTGAACTACGGCGTTCCCAACGGCAAGGCCCAGACGGCCCAGGTGACCGACACCTGCGGCATGCTTGAGGCCTACTCCGAGGTGGACAAGCGGGTGGCCGGTCTCAACGGCAACACCGCCGAGTTCCGCCTCTCCCAGGACAAGGCCTTCGTGGAGTCCATGAACCAGGCCATGGCCACGACCCTGTTCTACGGCGACACCCGCACCAACCCCGAGCGCTTCCTCGGCCTGGCCCCCCGCTTCTCCGACGCCCTGAACGCCGGGAACAAGGAACAGCTTGTCAACGGCGGCGGCTCCGGGAGCGACAACACCTCCGTCTGGCTCGTGGTCTGGAGCCCCGAGACGGTCCACGGCATCTACCCCAAGGGAACGACCGCCGGGATCGACCACCAGAACCTGGGCGAGGTCACCCTCACCGACGCCGCAGGCAACAAGTTCCAGGGCTACCGGGGGCACTACGAGTGGCACACGGGGCTCGTGGTGGCCGACTGGCGCTACGTCGTCCGCATCTGCAACATCGACGTCTCGAACCTCATCTCCGGTTCGGGGGCGGCCGACCTGGTGAACCTCATGATCGAGGCGTCGGAGCGCATCCCCTCCCTCAGGATGGGGAAGGCCGCCTGGTACTGCAACCGCACCGTCCGCACGGCCCTGCGGAAGCAGATCATCGCCAAGAGCAACGTGAACCTCACCTGGGATTCCGTGGCCGGGAAGCGTGTCCTGGCCTTCGACGAAATCCCGATCAGGCGTTGCGACGCCATCCTCTCCACCGAAGCCGCCATCAGCTTCTCCTAGTGCTGGGGCGCTGACGCCCGAAGCGGGGCCGTCCTAGTGGCGGCCCCTTTTCCATAACCCGAAAGGAGGACACCAACGTGTGGATTGACAAACAGCTTCTCCTAGCCAACAGCCAGGCCCCCACGGCCACCGGCGACACCGACACGGAGAACGTCATCGACCTCGTGAAGAGGGGCGGAGCCAACGACGAACTCATCGCCATGGTCCTGGTGACCGAGTCCGTCACCTCCGACGGTGCGGCCACGGTGCAGTTCACCCTGAAGCACTCCCTGGACAACAGTTCCTGGACCACCATCGCCGCCACGGCGGCCATCGCCAAGGCGAGCCTCACGGCCGGAACGGTCATGATGGCCCTCCGGCTGCCGAAGGACCTCTACCGCTACATCAAGGGGACCTTCACCATCGGCACCGCTGCCCTGACGGCCGGTAAGTTCCACGTCGCCCTCGTGAAGGACTCCCAGACGAACGTCATTCCCGTCGCCTACTAGGGGCTGGCCGTCGTGAGGTACGTCTGCACCCGGACATGCACCGACTTCTCGGGCAGGTTCTGGGAAACCGGCTCCATCGTGGAGTTCACCGACGGGGAGCGGGTGCCGAAGTGGTTCTCCCTCTTCGACCCGAAGCCCCTGGCGGTGGAACCCCCGGACGCACCGGTGGAGCCCCCGGAGCCGGTGCGCCCTGCGCCCGTGAAGGCGAAGGCGAAGAAGTAGCCCCTGGGGGGGTGGTCGAAAGGCCACCCCCTTTTCGTTTACCCCTC
>Ga0302252_1000316_pt1 | contig 46836 bp, 35 predicted proteins | sample AAG_RA_Leu_MG_FD_193511 | JGI IMG/M metagenome (GOLD analysis project Ga0302252, IMG submission 193511) | Enriched activated sludge microbial communities from anaerobic digester in WTTP, New Holstein, Wisconsin, United States - AAG_RA_Leu | ecosystem: Engineered > Bioreactor > Anaerobic >... | reverse complement strand
GATCACGTTGTTGATGGTCAGAGTGACTTGACCTCCTGCCGCAATGTCGTCTTCAACGGTTTGTGTTCCGCCGGTTTCCGCGTCGATGCTGAGCCTTGCATAGGCGGCCCTGTACGGTATGACCTTTTCATCTGACTTCTGGCGCGCCGGAACCTGGATGATGGCCTTGAACGTTCCCGTTCCTGCCGTGGTCGTTCCCGGATTCGTGCCCGGGTTTGTCGTGGTTGTGGGAGTCGAGCCTGTCCCTGATGTTGATGCGAGGCTGCCGCCGTCGCCTCCGCCGAAGGATGAGCCGCCGCTCCCGCTTCCTCCTCCTCCGCAGCCCTGAAGCATCGCCAGGACCGCGATGACGAGGAGCGTCGTCAGGAGATGAAGCAGTGTGTGCCTTCTCCTGGGCAATCTGTGGTTTTTCATCGTTATCATACCTCCTTTTTGTTAAACAGAATCTTGATTTGCTTTGAATGGCTCTCCGGGATCTGTCAGATATCCGGAAATGATGGCGGCCCTCAGGGCCGTTCTGCCGCCGCGGATGTCTCAACGCAGCGACGGCTCATGAAGGGAAATAAACTATTTCATGCCTCCTTTCACTTTGAGTATGGTGTATTAATGAATCAAATCTTACTGCGGGGATTGATATGAATGGATGCTGCGATGGAGTATTGAAAACAACCTGTTATCTATTATGAGGTATGTCTCATGTCTTAACAATATTTTTCAGGTGCACTTTAGTTCAATTTCGCGGGTCAAAAGTACAATTTTTCCGGGACTTTAGTTCATTTTTGCTGAACTAAAGTGCAAAAATCACTGAACTAAAGTGCAAAAAAGTCTGGACTAAAGTTCATTTTTCATTTATAATGATTACGGCGCGGTTTTTTCTATTTTCTGATTCGGAGAAATATTACCCATATTCATTATTAACGACCTGATGTGCGGGTATTTTTTACGCACACAGGCATGGCAAAAATGGATCGGGGTTGTTTATTTTCAGGAAGCCTGTTTTATCTTACAATCCAGCTTGAGGCGAACGGGGATTATTACGCTGGAGGAATACAAATATAGAAGCACGGCTGGTTCCGGCAGATCCTGAAACATCATTTTCCTGCGCTGCAGGATTTGCCAGGCAACGACAGGAGTTCCCGGGGTGTTCATCTTAAATGAATAATATGCAAGGATGAGGTCGCGCGATGATAAGGATAATCATAATTGAAGATCACGAAATTATTCGGGAATCCATAGAGCTGAGTGTAGAAAGGCAAAGTGATATCGTTGTCGCTGGAAAATGGGATAATGCCGAAGACGCACTTCTTTTTCTCAAGGATGGCGACTGCGACGTGGCTGTCGTGGACAACATGCTTCCAGGGATGGACGGCGTCACCTTCATCCGGAAGGCTCTTCAGCTCAGACCCTCTCTCAAGGTAATCATTATTTCGATGTTCACTCATCAGAGCGTTGTCTGCCAGGCCTTTGAAAACGGCGCATACGGCTTTTTCCCAAAGGATATTCCCATAGCCGAGCTTATTGAAGGAATAAGAACAGTCGCCAATGGTGAATCGGTAATTTCGCCAAAGCTGACCAGGAAGCTGATGGAGTATAAGAACCCCAGGGGAAGCGCAAACGGAGAGAACAGCATTGTCAGCGGAGAGCAGAAGATAATTCTTACTATGGCAGCGAAGGGCATGAGCAACAAGGAGATATCTGATAAGATGGGGTGTTCGATTTCCAATGTCAAGCATCGTTTTTCCGATATCCTCAAGGTGCTTGAAGCCAGGGACAGGACTCACGCTGTCGTGAAAGCCATTAAAACCGGCCTGATCGAGCTTGGGCCCGATGTTCTGGGCTGCGGGGAGCCGGGAGAAGTTTCTCAGAAGTCTTGAATTACCGGATGTGCAGGCGCGGGGGCACAGGGCTGCAGCCACAGGGGGCTGCAGCTACGGCCTGTCGGGGATTGTGATGATAAACGATGCGCCTTTTCCGGGGCCTTCGCTCTCTGCTCGGACGGTGCCGCCGTGTGCCTCCGCCAGTTTCTTGACGATTGCGAGACCCAGTCCGAAATGCTCTTTCCGGTTTGTCGTGAAGGTGCTTTCGAATACATTAGGGACAATCTCCGGAGCGATTCCCTTTCCGTTGTCGCTCACCGTTATTACCGCCGTGCCGTTGTTTATCGCGCATCCGACCCTGATGACCGGCTTTAGATCGGGTTTGACGTGTGCGAGAGCGTTGCTGAACAGGTTTGAAAAGATCTGCTCGAAGGCTCCGGGATCGCAGTGGACAGCAGGGAACGGAAGATCCATGCACAGCTCCGCATCTGGATGTGAAGCGGCTGACATCGAGAAAGCCTTCTTTGCCGCTTCTTCGAGAGACACCATCTGCTTTTTCGATATCACTTTTCCCGCCTGGGCGAGAAAGAGCAGGCGCTCTACGAACTGCTGCAGGTGGGTGGTATTGTTCATCAGAAGCTCCTGTGTTTTCTTTCTGTCGTCCAGAGCCATATTATCTCTTTCCATCAGTCTTTGCATGACGAAGAGATTGTTGCGTAGGTCGTGGCTGACAGTGTGGCTGAAGCTCTCCAGCTCTGTGTTCTGCTTTTCCAGCTCTGTCTGAAGGCGGCGCCGCTCATCGATCTCGGCCTGGAGCCTGGAGTTGGCTTCGGCGAGCTGCGAGTTGGTTTCGGCCAGCTGGTTATTTGCATCGGCAAGTTTCGTGTTTGCATTGGCAAGCTCTGCAGTTCGCTCCGTGACCTTTTGCTCCACGCTGTCATAGGCTGAGCGGAGAGCTTCGTGGGCTCCGGTAAGATCTTTATGGGCATTCCTGAGCGCCTCTTCAGCCTCGACGCGGGCGGTGATGTCCTCGTGCATTGAGACATAGTTAACTATTTTATCTTGCCGGTTTTTTACTGAAAACCCTGTAGTACTTATACATACAGGTTTCATAGTGTCACTGATGATGGGAAAGGGAATTTTATACCAAATTGGAGGCTGTCTGATTACTCCACCCTTTCTCCATTCAACCATAGACTTTTTCAATTCATCATTGATATTTGCGCATGGATCATCATATACTCTGTAATTATCTCGGTTTCTGGACCATTCTTCACGTATGGAATTCTTTACATCAACAGGAATGGAAAGCTCTTCATCAAAGTCGACTCCATCAGGAAGAGGCGAGGCGCCATATAGTTTCCTGTGGGCTCTGTTCGCCCTCAATGGCCGCCCTTCCGAGTCGAAAATCTGAATGGAGTAGGGATTATATTCTATAATCCCCTCGAGCATTGCCTGCTTTTCCTCAAGCTCTTCTTCAACGGCCTGCTTCTCAAGAGCCTTCCGGATCGAGTTGACGAGCTTTTCTTTCTGCGCGAAGTCGGAGGCTCTCTTGACGAAGTAGTCTGTGGCGCCTTCATTGAAGGCCTGCCTGGCTATCTCCTCGTTTCCCTGGCCTGTGTAGAAGATGACTGGCATCGAGGGGTGCTTCTCCTTGATTGCGGCCAGCAGTTCGAGACCGTTTCTGCCTGGAAGCTCAAAATCGAGCACGAGGGCGTCTGGCATCTCGCGGCTCACAATCTCGGGAACGTCATTGCCTCCGTTGACGGAGACGAGCTCGAACTGGTCGCCGTAGGTTTTCCTGAACATCTCCAGGAAGGCCTCATCGTCGTCGATGTGGAGGACTTTGATCGTATCAGGATCGGTCATAGTGATATCCTCGTCTACAGGGGGCTGCCCCAACAATCTTTTAACAATTATTACAGGTTCTTTTACATCCCGGATATTCTCCTGCAATATCGCCTCGCTATACTGGAAGTTGCAGATGAGAAAATCTTGTCTCGCCAAAGAAGCGATGATATAATTAAGGAGGCGGCGCCGTGGCAAAAGGAAAACGTTCCAGAGGGGATGACGGGTGGAAGATCGTACTTGGCCATTACCTCGACGATTTCCTGGAATTCTTCTTCCCACATATCAGCGCTGAGGTGGAGCGAGGACGATACGACTTCAGGAACAATGAGCTTCAGAGCCTTTCGATACGGGCGCGCACAGGGAAGAGGATTGCAGACAGCCTTGTAAAGGTGTTTCTAAGGAATGGAGAGGAAAAGTGGCTTCTCATCCACATAGAAATACAGGGAAAAGCTGAGAAGAGATTTGAGGAGCGACTGTTCGTCTACAGCTACAGAATCTTTGACCGTTACAAGAGAGATGTGGTAACACTTGCCGTGCTGGCTGACGATAAGAAGGATTACAGGCCTTCGAGCTTCGAGATGGGCCGGTGGGGCTGCCGTCACTGCTTTGAGTTTCCGTCTGTGAAGCTTTATGATTACAGGGAAAGGATAGATGAGCTGGAGAAGAGCAGCAATCCTTTTGCCGTGGTTGTGCTGGCTCACCTTCGGCATGGCGAGACTAAGCGCAAAAAGAGAGAGCGGCTTTTCTGGAAGCTTTCACTGGCGAAGGATCTTGAAAGCAAAGGCTTCGGGCAAAACATGAGAGGAGATCTCCATCTTTTCATCGACTGGCTTCTTGCCCTGCCTGAAGAGCTGGAGAAAGAGTTCATTGAAGAGATGAAGAAGTTCGAGGAGGGGAAGGAAATGTCGTATGTAAGCTCTGCAGAGAGACTGGGCATGAAGAAGGGCATGGAGAAAGGCATGGAGAAAGGCATAGAGAAAGGCATAGAGAAAGGCATAGAGAAGGGCATAGAGAAAGGTAAGCTGGAAACAGCTGCCAATATGCTGCGCGAAGGCTTTGAGCTTGAGACAGTGAAGAAGCTCACAGGTCTGACTGATGAGCAGCTTTCGAAGATCAACGAAAAGAGATGAAATAGCCTGCTGATATACTATGCACGTTGCGGGATACAAAGCGCGGCTTTACTGTCCGGAGGTTGTGCAGGATCTCATCACCTTCTTTGTGCTCGCTACAAGATGGATGAGATGGATATGGAATCCGTCGATCTTGACGAATGGGAGGCCGATAGGATGTTTGAGGTAAATGTGCGGAAATATAAGGCTAAACTGAGGGCTGAGGGCAGGGAAGAAGGCCGGCAGGAAGGCTTGGAGAAAGGCATGGAGAAAGGCAGAGAGGAAGGCATGGAGAAAGGCAGAGAGAAAGGTTTTCAGGAATCCAATCTCATCCATGCCAGGGAGATGAAGGCTCTGAACGTTGATCGGGAGATAATAAAAAAGGTGACCGGTATTGATATAGATACCATTGAGTAGGTGCAGCCCTGTGGCTGCACCTACAGGGGCCTTTAACTACTCCAGGATGGCGTAGCCGCAGGTGGGGCAGCGGCCTTCCCGGAGGGCGTTTTCGAGCACGTCGAAGCCTTCGCGTCTTATAAGGACGAGCTCGCAGGCAGGGCACAGCGTGTTCTGGGCCTGATGGCCAGGGACGTTGCCGATGTAGATGAAAAGGAGGCCTTCCTCCCTGCCGATTTCACAGGCCCGCTCGAGCGTTTCGACCGGCGTCATCTTGACATCAGACAGATGGAGATGCGGAATGAAGCGGGTTACGTGCCAGGGCGTCTCCCTGCCCAGATCGCTCGCGATCCAGCGGGCGATGCTCCTCAGCTCTTCTTCGCTGTCCGAGAATCCAGGCACTATATTTGTTACCACCTCGACATGGATACCCCACTTTTCCCTGGCGTGCATGGTCGAATGGAGAACTCCCTCGAAATCCTCCGTATTGCACAGGGCTTTGTAGGTCTCCCTGCTGAAGCCCTTCACGTCGACCCTGAAGGAATCGAGGAATGGCCCTATGGCGTCGAGGGCTTCAATGGACATGAATCCGTTGGTGACGAAGTTGGTCAGCAGGCTCTTCTCTTTCGCGAGAGTGGCGCCTTTCAGCGCATATTCGAGCCATACCGTCGGCTCGTTGTATGTCCAGGAGATCCCCTTGCACCGGTGCTGCAGAGCTCTCTTGACCAGCCCTTCAGGGGTGATGACCGTATAGGAGCTTTCATCGTCGGGATCCCACGAGTGGACTATGTCCCAGTTCTGGCATCCAGGGCAGAGGAAGTTGCAGCCGAAGCTTCCGAGGGAAAGCCATCGGGAGCCTGGGTGGAAGTGGTACATCGGCTTCTTTTCGATGGGCGAAACAGAGAGCGAGGCCACTTTGCCGTATGTGAGCGAGTACAGCTTCCCGCCCTTGTTCATCCTGACCCTGCAGAATCCGCACCCGCCTTCGGGAATGGCGCAGCGTCGCCTGCAGAGACGGCACTTTACCTGCTTTCCATCAGCTTCTGAGTAAAAGAGCGCTTCCCGCATCCTTGACACCCTGCTCAGACATTCTCAATATTGCATTCATCACATCGGACCCTTTTCCTTCACCGGGCCGGAGCAGCCGGCTCGAAATCGTTCCTGTAACCGTTCACGCCCGGCAGAGAGTTCATCAGAAACAGGGTGAGGCAGACTGAAGGGAGAATAATACCTGCAAGGTCAAGAATATCGAATGAACGATCGGCGGGGCAGGTGAACAGGAGATGGGCTGTGACGCCTTTATTACGGCAGGCGGATTGCTGAAGGGCGAGATGAAGGACAGGGCAGGCACTTCAGTGAAGGCGCTTATCACCATTGGCGGCAGGACTCTGCTCGAGGGAACGATAGACGCTCTTCGTGGGAGCGGCGTCATCGGCAGGATCGCCGTCATAGGGCCTGCCGAGATAGGGAATTCTCCAGTCATGAAGAGCATAGACAGCTTTATCGAGGCTGATCTCTGCGGTGTGGAGAATATAAGGAAAGGCCTCGAGCACTATTCGGGCAGCAGGCACGTGATGCTGTGCTCCTCCGATCTGCCTTTCATCTCTTCGGAAGCAGTAAAGGACTTCCTGGCAAGGTGCCCGGATGCTGCCGCGGTGTGCTATCCCATCTTCGAGAAGGAGGAGATTGACCCGTCCATCAGGCCCGGCGTCCCTTCATATATCAGGCTGAAAGAGGGGAATTTCACGGGCGGCTCCATATTCAGACTTGAGGTTGCGCGGTGTCTCGAAAGCATGGCCCATATCGGCAAATCGTTCAATGCCCGCAAGAGCGCTATCGGTATGGCGAGGTTGCTCGGCTTTTCTGTGATGATGAAGTTCCTTTTCGGGACGCTGAGCTGCCGCGACCTGCAGAAGAGATGCGAAGACATTCTGAAGGCTCCTGTGGCTCTGGTCAGAGGCTGCGGCGCCGAAATAACCGTGGATATCGACGACAGCGAGTCCTATGACTTCGCCCTGCAGTATGACAGCAGGATGAAAACCCGCTGACGCCGCTCACTTGTGACACCTGAGCCAGGCAGGCCCGGGTATCCAGAGAAAGACATGACACCTTCGAGAAAGGTTATGGCTCACTTCCAGGCGAATACTTCCTGCAGGGCCATGAACAGCGAAGGATATAAATCAGACAATGCTGCACATTTACAGGAAATGCGCTTCCCCAATCCAGGAACTGCAGGAGTGCTCAAGCGAGAGAGGGCTCTGGTTCTGCCTTATAAACCCTACGAACGAAGAGCTTTCCGAGGTGCAGCAGGCGACAGGAGTCCCTGTCGATATCCTGGGCCCCGCACTTGATGAGGAAGAGCGTCCCCGCGTTGAGGTCGAGGAATCATGGATTCTCATCATCGTCAATATTCCCCTCATGAAGGATGAAGACAACTTCGACACGATACCTCTCGGCATCATCATAACAAGCAATCATTTCATAACAGTCACGATAAAGCACACAGAGATACTGTCCTACTTCGCCAGCGACAAGGATGTCAACCTCGACACCTCCAAGAGGACCCGCTTTCTTTTCAAAATTCTGTACAAGACGGCGGAGATGTACCTTAAGCATCTGGCCTTCATAAACAGGCACACAGACAGGATCGAGCAGACGCTGAGGCAGTCGATGAAGAACAAGGACCTCTTCCGCCTCTTCCAGCTGTCCAGGAGCCTCGTGTACTTCACAGGCTCGCTGAAAGACAACGGCGTTGTCATGAAGAAGCTGATGCGCTATATGAAGATGGCCCAGTTCCAGCACCTGCTCAAGATGTACGAGGAAGACGAAGATCTGCTGGAAGACGTCATCATCGAAAACGAGCAGGCCCTCGACATGGTCGAGATGCACAGCAACATCCTGAACGGCCTCATGAACGCCTTCGCATCCATCATCTCCAACAACGTCAACATGGTGATGAAATTCCTCACCACGATCACGATACTTCTGGCAGTTCCGACGATGATATCGAGCTTCTGGGGTATGAACGTCAAGGTGCCATGGCTAGTGGGGCAGAATGAATGGGGCTTTTTCTATGTCATCATACTGGCCGTCATCGTCACGTCAGTCATCGCTTTCTTACTGCTGAAGAAGGAAGAGATTTGAAAAAGGAGCTTTCCCTGATGTTAATCCGTTCAGTCTCGTTATTTGTCATTGCCGTTTTATTCATCGTTCTCACATCCGGGCTTCTTCAAGCCCAGGAATACAACGTAGACGCCTGTGTGGCGAAATACAAGGCATACCTGCAGACACTCAACGGCGGCGCGGGATATTCGCTGTATCTCGATTCAGGCACGCTCGCCTGGGCGGAGAGCTATCTGCTGGACGACTTCTACAAGCTCTATGCAGTCACCGGAGATAGATACTGGCTCAGCCTGATGGCCGAGCATATTGATCAGTCAATCTATACGATATCCCAGAACGTTGAAGTGACGAGCGCCGTAACTCTGACATCTGATCAGCTCAGGCCTGTTGTGGACGATCTCGTACATAAGGCCAGAGCAACCGATATGACGAGACTGGATGAGTTCGGCTACCCGACGTGGCTCTCCCTCTATCCGGGCTGGCGCTCGAAGAGGTATTCCACTGCTGCGGCAAAGGTCGTGGAATCACAGAGCGCCGTATCGAAGCTCAGTCCCGACCCTGCCAGGATAACGAAACTCGACAGGGCGAAAGAAGTGACAGGCCACAGGTATGAGATCCATTTCGGCGACGAGTACCACTACAGCGTCAGCGATCTGACTGCAGGGCAGTTCCTTGAGCGGTGGGCAGAGTTCAAATACGGCGATCCGATAACGCGGATTCCGGGTGTCACTGTAAAGGTGGAGTGGGCGCCAAAGAAGGGCGATCAGTTCATCATACAGACGATTGAGCAAAAGCCGCTGCAGTTTGCCGCGCATGACGGGATGATGCTCTATCCGATTGCAAAGTTCATCGAGCTGGTTATGCAGGACCCGAACCTGAGGTCGATGTATGGCAGGAAGGCCGAGTCATACATGAAGTTTTTCCAGGAGCTGTATGGAAAGAAGTGGGACCGCTACTGGGTTGAATACAGCGCGCAGTCAGGGACGTACAAATCTACTGAAAGCCCTGCCGAGCTTTACCCGAACAGGCTTCTCCCTGTCAATCAGAACAACGCGCTGGCGAGAGCCTATCTTGTTTTCTCCGGGCAGGGCGTGTCCAATGATGTTCAGATGAGGGAGAGATCGCGCAGGATGCTCCAGTATTTCAAGAACTACCTGAAGCAGAACGGAAGCGCCTGGAAATGGAATTACTGGGAGGCGAGCGTGCCGGACACACAGTTCTACACTGAAGACACGAGCCACGCCCACACGGATATCAGCACTGCCCTTGAGGGATACCACAGGGGAATCGTCTTCGACAGAGAGACAATGATGGGCTTCGTGCACACGTTTCTGGACGTGATGTGGAACGGCTCGATGGACAACCCGAACTTCGGCGATCGCGTAGATTCGAAGGAAGGCGGTACGGTCTTCTACCCGCGCTCATGGGTGGAGCTGTGCGAGTTCAGCCCGAACGTCTGGAACGTGTGGGCCAACTGGTTCAGGGCGAAGGGCGAGCCCGTCCAGCACATCCCTTCACTGCTCTACGGGCAGATGCTGTTCAGGAAGTTCTGGAAGACCCCGCAGAAATAACTCGGCGCCTGGAGTAAGTTTTCCGGCAGGTAACCGTTCACCTCCTCAGGGAGTTCATCAGAAATGACGTTATTTCCGGGAGTGTAAAAAAGGGGAGGTGGAGAGGCGGGGAGATGGTGAGGAATTTGACTGAACAGTTACAAGCCATTAAACCTTCAATCTTCTGCAAGAATCGGTCAATTCACGCTGAAATGCTCTTTCACGCTCTTTTCCAGTTTCTGCTGAAAGCTGCCCTTCAGCGTTTTGACGGCCGCTTCCACGAGATCCCTGCCTGTCCCGGGATAGGGGCGGTAGAACCTCGAATTCTGCTTGGAGATGGTTGACCCATCCCTCCGATCGCGGGCGAAGATATCGACGGACATCTCCTCGGTAGGGCACACGTTGAAGAAAATCCACATATCGGCTTCGTTTCCGTTTGCCGTATATGAAAGATCCTGCGATTGATCGAGCGCCTCCACGACAGCTTTCCTGAGCGCGTCCCTGTCGGCTTCGTAGGAGTTCTCCTTGATCTCGTGCTCCAGTTCATCGTAAGATCTCGATTTGACCCTGTTGCTGATTATGTCGACTGTGTAGGTGACTTTTTCGCCGGGCTTCTTTGGAGTGTGCAGTGAAACTGATTTATCTCCGGTCCCGAGCGTCCTCGGGACGCTTCCGCCTGACGGGCCTGAAGGCTCATAGGCAACGTTCGGGCCGCCGATCGCTGCGAGCCTCTCCTTTGTGACCACTATCCACTGCTGCCCTGAAGTGCCGCCCTGCATGAAGACTCGGGGATTCTGCTTCGTTCTCCGCTCCTTTTCCACATTGCCGGCAACCATAGGACATACATAGTCTTCCAGGGTCTTCAGCGTCACATTTCCTGCGGAATCGACCGCGCCTCCCCTGAAGCCTTTGACCAGAAAGTAGGAAAAGAATCCCATCCCGTGCTCCATCCATTCAAAGGAGCGCTGGTTCAGATCGCATGAGAAGAATGTAGCCGAGAGTCTCGGTCCGGCAGATCCTGACGAATCCTGAGGATTGGTGAGGACAAAGCCCTTTGCAAACTTGTCGGTGAGAGGATTGTTCTTTCCTGAAGGCTTCTGCGGGCTCTGCGCCATCTCGATGCCCCTGCTCCCCACCGCCATATCCCTGTATGCCGGAGAGCGATTCATAGAAGAGCCTCCTCTCGGATCGTCGCGGCAGGCGTCCATGAAGATGATAATCTTCGAAGCCTTCATTCTGGACAGCCACTTCCTGAGATCGGATATCTTGAGGCAGCTTGCGTCGAGGGTCTCCTCGCTCATTGGGTCTGCCTCGAAGGTGAGCAGGTAGCCCTCTTCATCCATCTGGATGCCGTGGCCTGAGAAGGAAAAGATGACTGTATCGTCCGGGCCTGAGCGCTCCCTGACGGATGAGATCCACCTGGCGATATTGACTTTTGTGGGGGAGTTGGCCTCTCTCTGATCTGTGGTTAGAAGAATCAGGTTTTCCTTCTTGAATCCGCCGGCTTCTGTGAGAGCCTTTCCGATCTCTCTGGCATCGTTGACGGCGCAGTGAAGAGCTGTCACATTCTTCATATAATCGTTGATTCCGGTGCAGATGGCCCACATCTGCCCGCTCCGCTCATCGCCGGCTGCCCGTCCTGAAAGCAAAAGCAGAGCAGCAGTCATAAAAGCGATAAGACAGGCACCGATTCTGCCGAGATTCGTCATAAAAGCCCCCCACTTCATAAACACCCCTGTTTTGTAATTATAACAGAATAAGTGGTAATTTGTAAGTCTTTCGTACATACATTATAGAGTCCTTTCTCTTCGAAAAGCCTGATATGCTGAGATTTGCATCATCCTGCGCCCTGAAGGCCACTTTTGTTCTTTTGCCGATTTTCTTGATTCTTTCATCCATTTTGTATAAAATAGATGGTACACGACTTAAGGTTGGGGGAACCGCCATGCTGAAATCCAGGATTCTTTTATATGCTTTTCTCTTATTTCTCTCTTTTATTGCTCTGATTCCCTTAGCAGGCTGCGGAGGAGGAGGAGCAGGCGGAGGGGGAGGCTCGACAGGGTCGGGAAGGGATGGCACTGAGCAGGGCAAGCTCTCGACGCCGGTGATCAACCCGCAGAGCGGATCTTTCAAGAAGGCCCAGAACGTCACGATCACCTGCAGCAACAACGGCGCAGCTATATACTACACGACAGACGGCTCCGAGCCCACCACCAGCTCAAAACTCTACTCCACTCCCATCGCAATACTCCAATCCACTACAATCAAAGCAAAAGCAAGCGCATCAGGACATTCGGACAGCGACATAGCATCGGCCTCGCTGACGTTTCAGCAGAACAGCACATTTTCAAATTCCATGGAGATTGTGCCGACTACATACCAGTCCATCGCATATACAGGCACTGCCTGGTATGGCATACCTCTTCAGGCAGGCGATTTTCTGCATGTCACTGTGATATTTTCGCAGGGAACACCGTCGCTTGCGCTATACGACTCTTCCCAGGCTCCTGTCAGCGCCGCGACATCGGCAAACGGCACTTCATGTGATCTCACTTACAGCGTTACCGCCAGCGGAAACTATTATTTTACAGTCTCGCAGGCTGGAAAGGCATCCAGGGATACTGTCACATACACGATGACGGTATCGACCAACGTGGCGGGACAGTGCGCCGCCCCGATCTTCGCGCCCGGAGATGGCAGCTATGATTTCCCGCTGACGGTGACGATCACATCGGGAACTGAAGGCGCATTGATCTACTATACCATAGACGGCACGCCACCAACTACGTCATCGACACTGTACAGCGGCTCGGTGACCCTGAGCGCGCCAGGTACATTGAAGGCCATCGCGGTGAAATCAGGCCTCACAGACAGCCACGTATCGAGCGCCGTGTATGAGCTGTACATTCATCCTTCACCCTCGCCATCACCATCGCCCACGCCGACCCAGGGCGGCGGCGGAGGCGGCGGTGGAGGAGGAGGAGCCGCCATTGTAGACGGATACATTCAGGATACGGGTGGCAATGGCATCTCCGGAGCCAATGTGTCACTGAACTACCAGCTTGTCTCGGCCTTATCAGTGATGCTTTCGAAAAGCGCTTCCTACTATACGGTCAGTGATTCCACAGGCTATTACAAGTTCAGCGGTGTGACTCCAGACAGCTATACAGTCAAAGCCGATCATCCTGATTATCTGCCGAATCAGGCGGACATCAGTGTCGGCTCAAATCAGACAGTCCACCAGAACATTATCCTCTATTGGAAGAAGGCCTATGATGGAGGCGGCGAAACGCTGGAGTCCGTATGGGGGACGAGTGCCGCCAATGTCTTTGCCTGTGGCTCAGGCGGCACTATTCTGAAATACAACGGGCCTGACAACCCATGGACCACTATTACTCCGGTTACAGGAGATCACCTCGATGACATGTGGGGGACAGGGACCAGACTCATAATAACAGGACCTCAGGGTTATAACATCATATCCACTGACAGCGGCGCAACGTGGAAGATCTACAGCATGTCAAACGACGACAGGCTTTATTCGCTGTGGGGTACACAGGATGGCAATTACATTCTTGCCTACGGGGTCTCAGGCAAGATCTATTCCTCGACAAATGGAGGACAGAACTGGGTTGAGAAGGCTGACATAAGCGGCCAGATATCAGGTCCCTGCCTTGCTGACATATGGGGATACGGGAACGCAGCCAGCAACAGGTTTGTTATTGCCACCGGCACTGGAAAGATCCTGGTCTCAACAGACGGTGGGGCGACATGGGTTGTTAAAACAAAACCTGCGGGCTTTGGCGATCTCGCGCTGAACAAAGTCTGGGGAACGTCCGATGGAACCCTGATACTGATAGGTGGAAAGACCGTCACTACGACACAGGGAGGGCTTCTATATTCTAAAGACGGTGGAAATACCTGGAATCAGTCCAACACCATTCTTAACTATCCTACTGACTTTGAGATACGCAGCATCTGCGGTGATGCAAATGGCAGTAACATTCTCATCAGTGGAGTGAATAACGAGGCGGGGGCAGCGACAGCTCTCAGGACTTCATATGATCAGTATTATCCTGCCGTCACCGACAACTTTACTTTAACTCTTGTGAGCGACGCCCTCTGGAGTGGATCGTGGACTCCGGATGGTCAGAACATCTTCATCACATCCGATAAGGGGAAGATACTTTACGCTTTCAACTACGGAATTGGCGCTGACTGGAAATCCTGGAAAGGAGCGATGGCCAATCTGTATGACTTTTTCGGATTGGCGAATGATAGTATATTTAATTGCGGAGTCCTGGGAACAGTAGCAAGTTATTACAGCTCAGGCAAGTTTGGCTCATGGGCTCCTGTAAGTACAAGTGCAATTCCCAATAAGGAGACAACAGTCCTGAAAGGAATTGATGGGAACTCGAGCTCGTATTTGGTATATTCTTGTGGACAACTCATAGATGGTAATGGAACACACTTCATAATTGCAAACGATTACAACTTCAATATTACAATCGGTATCATGAACTATGATGATGCTACAATCAATCACCATCAGATAAGGCTCAATGATATTATAATGTATAACCATAATTATGGATGGTCTTATCCTGGTTACATGTATTTGTATACAGACATTCTCTTTACTGTTGGTATGGATGATACGAGTGGGAAAGGGGTCCTTTTTGAAAGCCAAATTGATTGGGTAACTGATGGTACTTATCTATATAATGTCACATATTACTATGGACCTTTGCAGTATAATGACGAACTAGAATCAATATGCGGAAATAGCGACGGTAGTGTTTTGATATGTGTAGGGAAAAATGGATCAATTAAAAAATTATCATATAATGTAAGTACCGATATTCTCACGCCTGTAAGTTCTGTTCAATCGAATCCAGTGGTCGACTTCAAGAAGGTGCGGGGCAAGGAGAGGGCAGATAAGAGTATGATGCTCTATGCAGTGAACTTGACAAAAGGCCCGTTCAAATCGGCTGATTCTGGAGCCACCTGGGAGCTTGTCGCAGACGGGCCAACCGGAAATACGGTATGGCTTAATGAAGTAGATGATGTTTATGTCGGAGGTGATAATATATATCATTACATAGATGGTGCCTGGCAGAAGATGCTTGCCTCCAACGAAAGTATAATCACAAGCACATTTGCCTGCTATTCTCTTGGCGGAGGATTTGGAGATGACAGGGTGTATGCAGGCTGCCTGGGAGGCATGCTCTATTATTATGATATCCCGACAAAGTCAATGAAGCAGATTACAAAAAACCCACCCGTTCAGGAGCAGAATCAAAGAGCCGGAAGCCTGAAAAGAAACATATCAATAAAAGAATTGAAGAGGGTGTTCATCAACAACCGGGAGCGTACAATCAGGATAAGTAAATAAACCGTCTCAAAATATATACTCGATGGCATCAGGAACTGTTCTGCTGCAATGAACCGGGTTTTCCGGTGATTTCCAGCATTTACTGATATTGCTGATGGCTCCATTGAATCCCTGAAGCAATTAATGCCGTTCAGCGCATCAATTGCCGGCGCTGTCCGCTTTCTCCCCGGCCTTGAAGGAGAAGGCAGCGGTTTCATAGAACTACTTGAGAATTTTGCTGATCCTGATCAAGGCAGTATCTGTACCACCTGGACTCCCCGCACCCCCACATTGCAGCAAGAAGGCAGCTAAAAGTTCATTGAGGTGCACTTTATGAGAATACTTTTCATATCTTTATCCGCCATCTGCCTCCTGCTCTTTTCATGCCAGTCCATAAACGCGGCTCCGCTCTTCGGCGATGTTCCGGATGAGCACTGGGCGCACGATGCGGTGGCCAACCTGGCGGCGAAGGGGCTTGTGGAAGGCTATCCGGACGGCACCTTCAAGGGAGTCAGGTCCGCCACGCGCTTCGAGATGGCTATGATAGTGGCGCGCTTCCTGGCGAAGAACGACGCTGAGCACGCGGCTTTTGCGACAAAATCCGATCTGGAGGAACTGCGCAGGCTCGCTGCAACCCTGAAGGATGAGCTCGATGCGCTCGGCGTGCGCGTCACAAACCTGGAAGAGAACGTGCGCCGGATCGATCTCCGCGTGGCAGAAAAAGAGCGGATAACCTTCGAAGGTGATTTCACTGCAAAGGCTGTCACAACGGGCGTCCAGAACACCGGTATATCAACGACGACATGGGCCCAGGACGTGGGCTCGGTGAGAGCTCTCAACTTCAACAGGGGCCACAAGTTCGGAACCATAGACATGCTGAACGGCAGGCCTCTGGTAAACGGAACCAGCTACACCGCGCGGACGAGGCTCGGAGTGAAGGCGAAGATAACCGATGACTATTCGATCGGGCTCCGCGTAGCCGGATACACCTCCCTCGGAGATCCTGTCAACGGAGCCTACTGGGGAGTTCCGGCCCCTTACCTGTCCAACACGTTTGCCGTGAACGGCTATCTGCCCGGTGCGCCTGAGAGCATGCTGAACACTCCATGGACGAGATTTACATTCGACAGCTTCGTTGCAGAGCATCTCAAAACAAAGACCAAGGTGACGCTGGGCTCGATAAGCGAGACTGCGATGGACAATTTCATCCTGTCAAAGGTGCCGAATCCTAATGTCTGCGGCAAGAGCATGGCCAAGTTCGTCGAGACGATAGCCCCGGACAAGGAAAAGGAAGAAGTTGTGACCCTCAACTACCGCGAAGATGAGGACACATACCTGCCTTTCTATGGATTCCAGGTGAAGGGTAAGACAAAGTTCCTGTCGTCGCTCGACTGGGAGTTCATGGGCTCAAAGCTTCCCTTCGGTGCAAACCCTACAGCAGGCCCCGGACAGGCGACTCCCAACGACGTCACATATCCGCTCTCGATGTCTTTCAACGGACGCTGGCACCTGGGCGACAGAGGCACGATCCGGTTTGACTACCTGAGGGCAATTGAGGAGAAAAACAGCGCCATCATCCCAAACCACGGAAACTATTTTTTCTGGACAGATCCGCTGAGCTATATGTCCACTCCTGCCTACCAGAGGCCGATGAGAGGAAACGCCTTCGTCTCTCTGCAGGGGCAGAGTTCCTATGGTATAAGCCTGAACTATCGCTTTGATCCGAGCAATATCCGCGCAGTTCTTGCATACGGGACAACTGAGTACAAGCCCAACATCGAATCGGGTTACAACGTCAAGGGAAACCATTTCAGGGCTGCATTGGGGTGGATCAACAAGCAGAACAACCTCCGCCTGAACCTGGAGTATCTCTCGACTGACGCCTGCTACGATCCGTTCCAGCTTTACTTCCAGCCCTTCGGCGGCCTGCTGCTGGGCGGCGTGCCCCCAGGCACTCCAATCGCCTTCGCAGTTGTACCGACTTATTACGGCGGATTCCCCGGCTCATATGCTCCATTCGGCTATCAGCTGCACGACAGCGGCCTTTATCCAAACAACAGGGATGGCTTCCGATTCGGAGGAGAATACCGTTTTCCGAAAGGGAAGGGGAGCGTGAGCCTGCGCTATGCCTCGCTTGCGCAGCACAGTCCGACGACTCCTCAGCAGAACACGACAGGATTTTATGGCGGGATGCAGCCCGGCTTCATAGATCCCGTATTCCATCCGCTTCGCACAGATGGGAAAAAAGTATTCGAGACACCTCTTGGCTACTCCAATCAGATTGGCGGAGGAGTAGCCTATAACTTCGGCAGGCTCAAGGCCAATGTCCAGTATGATGTCTTCTCCTTCACCAGAAGCACCGGATACGCCCCGCTGACAGAGACGGCGCGCCGCAACTATGTCGATCTCTCTTACAAGGTGCTGCAGATAGGCCTCGAGTACCCGACGAGCAGAAACTTCACTCTTCAGGGCGGCCTGGAGCAGACATCTGTGAAAGGTTATCATCCTGTGATCGAAACCCTGGTCTACGCCCCGGCCGGAGCCACAATTCTCGATCTCACGCAGACATGCCCTTACCTCGGATTTGAGTACAAGATATCGGAAAACACGACGTGGAAGTTCCGGGGACGGCTGATAAACACCGTAGACGGTCTAAATGACGGAGTGAGCCCTGAAAGCTACAGCGGCTCGCAGTATTTGAGCGATTTCAATGTGAGGTTCTGAGCCAATGCAACTGAAATAAGGAGAATTCAACTTCTCCCCTTTTTGCACTTCGAGTTTATTATTCGTTTCTCGAAATCACACTTGACTGATTAATGGGCATTGAGTATAAAGGAGGCTGTCCGATGAGAAAGAGCGCATGGCTGATAATCGTGACCGTTTTATCCACTCTCATCAGTGTATTCTGCTCCATTGCGCTGCAGGCGGCAGACAGGAAATCAGACCCTGTCGCCCGCATTTCGGTGCTCAAAGGAAAGGTCGAGAATGAAAGGGCAAAGAAGAGCTGCAAGCTTTTCGACGCTGTATATGAGGGAGATACGCTCACAGTAGCAGACAAGGCCTCTGTTAGGCTCATTTTTTTCAAGGATTACCACGAGGAGGAGCTGGACGGATTCTGCACAGCCACGATTGAAGACAGCGGAATTAAGCTGCTGAAAGGCTCACCATCGAAGAAGAAGACGACAAGAGAGGTATACAAGGTAAACCTGGTTGAGAACCGTGCCGTCAGGGGCAAGGAGATAGCAGGTGGGGCGAGCAGGGGGCAGCTTCTGAAGCCTGCAAGATACAATATTTACCCGATCTCAAACATCATGGAGCTGCCCGGGAAGCTCACCTTTTCATGGAATCCGCCTGATTGTGAGAAGATAAACTTCTATAAGGTGACGTTCGGAAGGCTCGATGACACGAAGCTCGATGACAGCAGTATTCCTGACGACAAGAGAAAAATAAGCCTCTATACCGCCGTCATCAGCAAAACATCCCTTACTCTGCCAGACAGTGTGAAGAGGCTGGAGAAAGGGAAGGCATACTACTTTACGGTGGAAGGGTTTCTGCAGGATCCGAAGCTGCCAGGCTCTGATTTCGCCGAGTCACGCATTGCGGCGAGCGCTCCTGCATATGTATTCACCGTGCCTTCACCGGAAGTACTGCAGTACATCCATCAACTCGAGGCCCAGTGCCAGAAGCTGAAGAAAGGCAGCGATGAATGGAAGTCCCAGTCGCTGCTGCTTTTCAGCCTGTATCTCGGATACGGCGGCGACAAAAAGGCGGCGCGCCTGTTTAAGGAGCTTGCAGTGTATGGGAAGGACAGTGATCTGGTGAGAGGCAATGAATACCTCGAAGGGCTCGTGAAGGTCTATGCGCGATGACTGATGAGAGAGCGGGATCGAGGGAACGAGGGATCGAGGGAGCAACGGACATCCCTTCTCCTTAACCTTCTGCCAGACAGTCGCAGACCCGGGTTGCTGTCAGGAATAGAAACTCGATAATTGGCTCTATACCTGTTGACTTAGCTCTTTCCTGCCCAGAAGGGCATATATGTGGACTTCCTGGTTCTTTCCCTTTACCGTATGGACGCCTTTGTCTTCTGCGATTATATCATCCTTCACTGAGCTGTAAATCTCCTCACTGACCAGTATCGATGTGCCCAGGCTCTTGTTTAGAGCCATTATCCTCGATGCGGTGTTCACCATGTCTCCGACAGCAGCGTATTCCGTTCTGAAAGGCGAGCCCACGTTTCCCACCAGAGCGACTCCGCAGTGAACTCCTATCTTTATATCGAAATGGAAATCTCCAATTATCTCGCGCTCTTTCTGCCATACGGCGAGCTTTCTGACCATGTCGAGAGCCGTATGCACAGCCCTGGCCTTGTGATCCTTCTGCGTCGTCGGCGCGCCGAATATGACCATTATCTCATCGCCGACAAACTGCTTCAGAGTGCCGCCGTGCGAGAATATGACCTCCTCCATAAGGGTGAAGTATTCGTTGAGGGCTTTCATGATTTCGTGGGCTCCCAGCGATTCTGTCAATGTCGTGAAATTGTTTATGTCTGAGAAGAGAACCGATATCTCCCGAGCCTCACCGCCAAGCTCCACCATCTCGGGGTTCTTCAGGAGCTCCTCAGCCACTGATTTCGAGACATACCTGTAGAAAGCCGCACGAATCCAGTTCCTGTCCCTTTCCATTATGAAGACGCGGTATGCGTAGGAGACGAAGAATACAACCGGAAGTGAGAGAACAGGGAGAGCGAGGTCTATCCAGATATTCCTTTCCCGGAACAGGTAGAACGCGCACACTGAATAGACAAGTCCTGCGACTGTGCCGGCCAGCAGGCTGCGGAAAAACGGGAGCTTGGTGCCGATTATGAAGTAGAGCACCATGAGCAGCAGCAGTATCAGGTGGCGCCATCCAGGGGCCAGCCTGCTTATGAAATCCCTGTGGAGTATTGTGTTTATGGCGCTCGCGTGGATCTCGACGCCTGGATACTCGCGCTTGTACTCGTTGAATGGAGTCAGCTTCATGTCGTTCGACGTCACATCGGTCGGGCCTATCAGGACGATGGCTCCGTTGAAGTAATGGCGGAAGAAATCGAGATCGCCGGCCTCGGCCATCGTGTCTACGAGCTTGAAGGATAGAGATGTGAAGCTTCTCTGCGGCCCCACATAGCTGATTAGCATGGAGTGGTTGTTGTTGAGAGGGATGGAGCGCGTGAACTCTTCGGTGTACGGAGTCCTGCTGCCGTACAGAAAACGCTGGGCTATAAGGAAGGGAAAGGATGGGTATGTTTTTCCAGCGCCGTCAGTCCACTGCGAGGCAGATGCCCTGACCACGCCATCTGATTCTGAGCTTATGTTTATCGAAGCGAGATTCTCCTCGCCTGCGAACATCTCTATCTCCGGATGAGAGCCTCTGTACCGCCAGCTCTTGTTGTCGATGCTGGTGGCCATCACCGTGCCGGTTTCCCTTATTATCTGGCCGAACTCGTTGTCGAAGCGGGGGTAGTAGCTTTTCATGAGCTTCTTCATCTTTTCCCGCTCGCCGGCAGATATGTCCACCCTGTCGATGAATCTGTCGATTCCCAGGCGCACAAATTCATCAGGAGTATTCATCTGCATAAAGTCGAAGCCAATGACCTTTGCCCCGGCCTGCCTGAGCTTCTCGATCATGCGCGTGAACTTCAGCACCCATAGAAATGAAGGCTCCTTTATCTCCCGGAACGACGTGTCGTCAAGCTCTATGATTGTTATGGCCGGATCGGCATAGTGGCGCTCTGTGTGCGGAATCCCCCTGAGGCGCCAGTCGTACAGCCTCCATTCCATCACGCTGAAGAGCTCGCCTGTGAAGCGGCTTGTCTCGAGATATAGAAAGAGCAGGAAGAGAAGAAGGCAGAGCGCCGCCGGGATAATGAAGCGGAAGACCACGCTCTTCCTGCGCGATCTCGACAGGAAGGCCTCCCTTTCCCGCAGGGAGGTGCATCCTGCTTTCTCTGTGTGCTTTTTATCTGGCATTGCAGGTCACCTGTCAGGGCGGCTGAGGAATGGCAGTCCCTGTCATTTAGCCTTCTCGAGGGCGAAGTCCTGACCTGTTGAGAACTGCACTACATTCTGCCTGATCCCCCTGTACTTTTCGGACAGTTTAGGCACTTCTTCTGAAAGATATCTGAGAAGGCTGTTCACGGTCACGGTGCCGTCAGAGCTGACTGAGGCCTGCGGCTTTCTGTCGCCGCCCAGTCCTGCCAGTATGGCGTAAGTGAGAACTCCGTGCCCCAGTTCCGGCACTTCCGCCGCGTACTGCTTCGCCGTTGAAGCAGCAATTAGAAACGTGCCGGCGTTCCTGACCATGCGCTGCTGCGTTCTCGCAAGGTCCAGCGCATCTCCTGTGAAGAGTATCCGGCCCATCGACGTGGTGGATGCTCCCGAGTTGCAGGCGTCGAGTATCAGGACCTGCCTGGTAGCAGGAATGTCGGACAGAGCGCGGCCCAGTTCGAGCGACGAAAGGCTCGATGACTGGATATCGATGTCCGTGTCGGTCTTCGTGTCCCAGGGCAGAAAGTAGAACATGTCCTTTATCGATGTTCCGTGGCCGGCAAAGTATATTATCACCGAGTCCTCAGGCTGGGCCTCGCCTGCGATTTTTGCCATCGCGTCGAGGATGGCCTGCTTCCCTGCCTTCTCATCCAGCAGGCATGTCTGATTGACTGAGCTGTAATATCCGGGCTTGAAGAACTGCGAGATTGCAGCGGCATCCTTGCGGGCAAATTTGAGTGCCAGGCCAGACTTATAGCTGTCGATACCCACTGCAAGAACGTACAGGCTCGGTCTTGCGCCCGATTTTCTGTTGATGAGCTTGATTTCATCGCCCCTCGACTCCACCGTGCCGTCCCTGTTGAAGGCGGTGGCGCGGAGATAGTTCGTGCCGTTTACAGGGCGGATGTTGTAGACTATGCTGTCCTTTCCCGCATCTTTTTTCTTCGTATCAGGAACTCTCTTGCCGTTGAGATACAGCATCGGGCTCGAGATCCCGCCGCCCTGCTGCTCTGTGAGCTTAACCTCGACTTTGACGGCAGGATCAGTGACATTCTGGTTTGTCTTCGGGGTGATGATCCTGACTTTCGGCGGTGGCTTGAGCCCTGCTATGTCGCATCCTGCCCTCGGAAGGGAGGCTGCCGCACCTTCTGTCGAGATGCCTGCCAGTATTCTGGAGAGGAGTCCAGGCGTGTAGAATGAGTTATAGAACTGATCGAGCGAATATATCCTGTCGCTGATGCGCCATTCTATCAGCTTTACGCCTTTCGGCGAGCCGTCGAAGAGGCCGTCAGGCGACGTGACCACCCAGTCCTGCCCTTCATCCAGTATCACCGCATCGGCCAGGAGCCGGCCGTCGGCGGCCTTCCAGAACTCGAGCGTGCCTGTCTGGCTGCCTGTGACGACCATCTGCCCCTTTCCGCAGAATAGCACGTCCCTGTCGCCGTCGATCTTCGCCTGCAGCTTTGCCTTGGGCTGCGATATGTCCCATATCATCACGATGCCGTCAGTCGATGCAGTCACCGTCCTGTTGTCAGGCGAGAAATCCACATTATAGATGGGCCTTCTCGTATCGGTTGTGAGATCGTAGAGCGGCTCTTCTGATGATGTCTCATATATTTTGACCGTGCCGTCCTGAAGGCCTGCCGCAATCATTCTCCCGTTGGGGCTCACCTTTGATGACCACGCCCTTCTGTATGACGAGTACATTTCCGGCTTCCACTCTATCAGCACTCTTCTCGAATTGAGATCCCACTGCCTTATCTTTCCGTCTGTGCAGGTCGTTATCAGATACTGGCTGTCTGGCGTGAACGACGCGGAAGTCACGTCCCCTGGATGCTCCAATGCGGCCCTTATCTTTCCGGATTCGAGGCTCCATATCCTGGCTTTGTTGTCATCCCCTCCGGAAGCGAGATAGGACCCGTCGGGGCTGAAGGACACGCACTGCACATAACCCTTGTGCTCCTGCCTTTCGAGAAGGAGCTTTTTGCTCCTTACGTCCCAGGCCCTGAGCATCCCTGTCCTGTATCCTGAGGCCAGGGTTGTGCCTTTTTTCGACAGAGCTGTCGATATTACGCTTGCATCTCCTGGAAACACGCTGTCTATGCTTCCTGTCGAGAGGTCCCATATGACTGTGGCGCCTTTCTGAACTCCTGTGGCCAACAGGTTGGCATCAGGACTGATTGAAAAACAGTATACGTTTGATGAGCGGCCTTCCAGCCTCGCCACTTCCCTGCAGTTCGCGAGCTCCCATACAGGAGCCAATCCGTTTTTGTCGGCGCCTGCCAGGTACTTCCCGTCAGGGCTGATTGAGATCCCTGCAAGAAATCCCTTGTAAGGGATTGTTTTTACGAGCTTCGCCTCCTGGCCTGCGCAGCTCCAGAGCCCGATGCTCTCATAGAAAGCGACGGCAAGCGTCGTCGATTTGGGGATGAATGATATGCCGACTGGCGGGTTTTCGCATTTAATCAATGATTGGGATTTCGAGCTCTTGATGTCGAATGTCTTGACTGTCTTGTCGTCCAGTGAGGCTGCGAGCACCGCGCCGTCTGTCGAGAACGCCAGGCCGACAGGATTTGCCTTGAGCTTTATCCTGCCCTTTTCCTTACGTGTAGTCAGATCGAGGAGTATGATCTCATGTCCGCATCCTGCTGCGGCGATGTTGGTCTGCTGGCTTACAGTCAGCGCCGTGACGTCCGATTCTGTCTTGATGCAGCTCTCCTCTTTTAGGCTCTGCAGATTCCAGAACCTTATTGTGTTGTCTTCGCCGCCTGATACGAGGCATTTCCCGTCGGCGCTGAAGCCGATGCCGTTGATCTGCTCGGCCTGTCCGGAGAGGACACTCTTTTTCTTGCCGGTTTTGACATTCCATATAATTATATTGCCGTCTTTGCTCCCTGTCGCGAGGCTCTGCCCGTCCGGGCTCCAGGCCAGGGCGGTGACAGGCGTGTAATAGACGAGATTGCCTTCCTTGAGCCTGTGGCCGACGAGAGTGTCCTTCACCTTGCCAGAAGGCATCTCCCAGATCTTGGCCGTCTGGTCCTCGCTTCCTGTCGCCAGCATCGTGCTGTCAGGGCTCCAGGCCAGCGATATGATCCCTTCGCTGTGGCCGTTTTGAATCAGAAGCTCAGGGCGCGCCCCCGACGAGTGCGCCGTCTCGGCCGATGATCCTGCAGCCATCTGGAACGAGACCGGAAGGCCTGGAATTGCTGTGATGCCAATGAGTATAAGAGCCGAGAGTATGATTCCAATGCAGGCCCGGTGATTGAGAGTCTTACCCTTTTCTTTCATTGCTGCGCTCCTTTTCCCATTTTTTCACGAATGCGCTGATGGCGCGGCGTACGCCGGGAGAGGCTGTCGGCACCCTTGCCGGCAGGCTACTTGGCGCTTGTCGCGGTGTAGGTTCTCATCAATGGCAGCCCGCCTCCATCGCTTGTGAAGTAGAAGATGGCTTCTTTCTTCCCGCCTGCCGGTATGTTGCCGACGTTGACATCCATCTTGTTGAACTCCTTGCCGTCTGTGGTCTTAAGCACGCATGTGGCTACCACGTTCCTTGCCTCTGTGGAGCCGCTGTTCGTGACCTCGCAGAACAGTCTGACGCCTGATGAGGCGGAGCCGGCTGCGTTATCCCTGTTCTGGCTCTTTTCGACTACCGAGAGCGGGTTGCTCTGCGGGGAGCCTGATGTGGCAGGCGAAGGTGATGCTCCCGGCGTTGCTCCCGTTGTGGCTGCCTGCGTGGGCGTTGCGATAGCCGTGGTTCCAGGCTTGAACGCGGTCTTTTTGTATACGTCCATTATTCCGGTGCTTTTGTTGTACGAGAATTCGTATCCCAGAGCCTTTGCAGTCGCCTTGAGCGGCAGGAACGCCGTGTTGTTTGATTTTAATATCTTTATTGTGCTCTGACTGCCTTCAATGGTGACCGTGCCTGATTTCTCGTCCACTTCGATATTTCCCCTGATCAGCTTCTTCAACTCTGCTGCGGTGACGTATATCTCGTCGCCCTGCGTGATGACAGGGCCCTGGACAGGCTTGTTGTGGATGTAGATCTCCATCGATGCCGCCGCAATGACAGTGATTGACAGCATCAGAAATGCAGAAGCAATCAGGACAATCTTCTTCATGGTTCTTTCCTCCCTTTGTATGTATGATCAGGATTTCTCTATCGTAACGCTCAATTCCTATACTTAACAGGAGCACTCCCAAAAAGGTGCAAAGATTCCAGCCGCTCTTAATCAAAAAGAATAAGAAAAGAAAACTACACAGTAAGTGTAATAAAGGAGAGGTGGGGATGGAGGAGAGAGGGAGATGGAAATGATGAAGAGGTCCGACTTCCAGTAATGTAACAGGATATCCAATATCCCTCCCCATATCACCATTCTCTCCATATCCCCTATTTACATCTCTGAAAATGGGAATGCTCCAGCTGTATTGGCTGGAAGGAGCCTGGGCTCTCGAATAAGAACCTCTTTGTCATATCAAAGGGAAGCGAGGATATCTTCATGAACGGCTCGAGAGTGATCAACCTTCAGATGAAGGTAATGGATATCGTCAACAGTCACGGGATTCCAGATGAGAACAGGGAGATTCCGAAGAGCTACGAGATCTATCACCTTTTCAGCACCTCCACCATATCCAGGATGCTTGCCAGTAAGAGGAGGGTCTGCGAGGAGGAGGCAGCCCTGGCAGCAATCCTGCACGATATAGGGAGGATTGTGACCGGGAAGCAGGCAGATCACGCCGCCGGGGGATATGAACCTGCGTGCAGTATAATGAAGGAGATGGGTTGCTTCAGTGGAGACGAGATAAAGAGGATTGCTCAGGCGGTGAAGAATCACAGCAGCAAGGAGCAGGCCGGACCTGCGCTCGACGAGATAATAAAGGACGCCGATATTCTGGATTGTTATCTGTTCGGACTGCCTATAGTCAAGGAGTCACACAGGGCCAGGCTTGAGAAAACGCTTGATGAGCTGAGCCTTCCTCACTCCATGCCCTGAAACTTCTTTTTCTTGGAGCTGTTTGAGTGCATCATCTTCGCCAGGCTCTTGTGTCCTGCCGCCCAGGCGATCTCCCATGGGGTGAGACTTCCGACCTTGGTCTCCTCGTCCACGTTGGCGCCTTTGTCCATCAGGATCTTCACCGCCGGCTCGTCGCCGGCGCTGGCGGCGTTGTGAAGAGGAGTCTCTCCGTTTTCGTTTCTCGCGTTAACGTTTCCGTCATTGGCAATCAGCAGTTCGAGTATCTCGGTCTGGCCGTTCGATGCGGCCCAGTGAAGGGGAGTGCGCAGGATCGCGTCCTCTGCATTTACAAACAGCCCTTTTGAGAGCAGGAACATCACGAGCTCCTTATTTCCGCCTACCGCGGCCTTGTGGAGCAGCGTCAAATCTTCCCTGTCCTTGACGAAGAGAAGCTGATCGTTTTCATAGAGGAGTGACTTCATCTTCTCGAGATCGCCTCTCTCTGTGGCCAGCAGGATATCCTCTTCAGGAGTCGTGCCTTTCCTGTCATTGCTCTTTATGTTGATCCTGTCAAGCTTTGGCGCTCTGACGCCTTTTTCCGAGAGCCTGACTGCAAGCCAGCAGAAGAAGTGGATTACGATGCCGGCGCTGATGACAGATAATACGAACGCTACCAGAAAGATATTCCCCATGGGCACCCCCGATCTCTCATTCCTCAAGAGCTTTATACTTTCGGAGAAGTTTCTCAGTATCCTTTTTTCCCGCATCCATCGCGTAGCGCAGAGGGGTTTTGTTGCTGTTGTCCATCGCGTTCAGATCCGCTCCCTTTGTGATGAGGAATTCCACGATGTCCGTGTTGCCGGCCCTGGCGGCGCAGTGCAGAGGCGTGAGCCCCTCATAGTCCCGCTCGTTGATGAGAGCGCCTTTGGCCAGCAGGTCCCGCACCATTTTCTTCGTGCCTTTCTCTGCTGCAAGATGGAGTGGTGACTGGCCGGCGTACTTTGCGTTGACCAGGCTGGGATACATGGTGATGATCTGCTTGACCAGATAGTCGTTGCCTTTCAGGATTGCCTTGTAAAGGGAATCTGCATCGTACGGGGCAGATCTGCAGGGCAGTATTGAAATCGAAAGAAACAGCACGATCATAGCCGCGATATATCGCCCTTTCATCATCTCTTACCTCCCATGACGCCATATTCAATCATCGAACAGCAATTACTTTGACGCAGAGCCACACCTGTCCTCTCCAGAATCGGGGATAAAAGCAGGGACAGTTAACTGATTTCTGACCAAAAAGTGGGGACAGTTAACCACTTCGGGAACTGATATTGGGGACAGCTTACTATTTTTCTCGAAATCGGGCCTGCCCGGATGTTAATATTGTTAACTATGTTAATAAAAGAGTCTGTCCCCATTTACAGATGGGGGACAAAGTGCTATAATTGCAAAAATTCTCCGGAGGGTTTCTGAGATGATAGTGATGAAGTGCGGCGGGACTTCTGTGAAAGATGCGGAGCGCATCAGTGCAGTCATCGAAATAGTGAGAGGCAGCCTGGGCGAGAAGCCTGTGATGGTGTTTTCCGCGATGGGCAAAGTTACCGATCTGCTTATCGCAAGCGGAGAAAAGGCACTGAAACAGGGAGCTGTCGACATAGAGGAGATAAGAAAGGTTCACATCGATGCCATAAGGGATCTCTCTATCGAGGCTGATGAGATCGAGACGCTGTTGTTCGACCTCGAGAACCTCCTGCGCGGCATCGCCCTCATCGGAGAGCTGTCTCCCAGGACGAGGGATCTGCTCGTCTCGTTCGGCGAGCGTCTGAGCGTCAGAGTCATAGCAGCTGCTCTGAACAAGGCGGGCATACCGGCAATGCGTTATGACGCCTGGGACATCGGCTTCGTGACGAACTCGGAGTTCCAAAGTGCATCCCTGCTGCCTCAGGCCTTCGGTCTGATAAGGGACAGGCTGGCGCCGGCGGTGGCTGAATATGCTTTCACGCCTGTCGTGACAGGCTTCATCGGAAAGGATGAAAAGGGTCGTGTGACCACTCTCGGAAGGGGAGGCAGCGATCTTACTGCATCGATTCTCGGAAACGCCCTCGATGCAAGAGAAGTGCAGGTATGGAAAGACGTGGACGGCCTTCTGACCACAGATCCCAAGGTTGTTCCGGAAGCAGAGATAGTCGACGAGATCTCCTTCGAGGAGGCCTCCGAGCTGGCATACTTCGGAGCCAAGATACTCCACCCGCAGAGCATCCTGCCTGCTATGGAGAAGAACATCCCTGTAAGAGTCAGGAACTCTTACAGGCCCGAGAGCCCAGGGACGGTCATCAGAAAGGACGTCGCGTCGGCATCGCCGGTAAAGGTGATAACATTCCAGCGGCACGTCACGCTGGTCGATATTGTAAGCACGAGAATGCTGGGCCTTCACGGATTCCTTGCAAAAGTGTTCCATGTCTTCGCAAAGCACGCGGTTTCCGTGGATATGATAGCGTCGAGCGAGATCAGCATCTCCCTGACGCTGAACAGAAACGGCGGCTCGGCGGAAACTGTCGGGAAGCTCTGCGAAGAGCTCCAGGAGTTCGCCAATGTGAGCGTGAGGCCGGAGAAGGGCATCGTGACAGTTGTCGGCGATGTAACACACTCGTCTGCCGTCCTGGCAGAGATAATGTCGCTCCTCGTCAAACTGGGAATAAAGGTACAGATGATAAGCCAGGGCGCATCGAAGGTGAATATAAGCTTCATAGTGGATTCCGATGAAGTGGAGCCTGTTGTCAAGTCACTTCATCGCCAGTTCTTCAGCAGCCAGGCGATTATCACAAGGAGGAATATATGAAACCAACTGTTGACAGCACCATACTCAGGAAGTGCGCTGAAAAATACGGAACTCCCCTCTATGTCTACGACGGCGATCTTATAAAGCAGCGGTACAATGAGCTGTATGATTTCATAGCGTGGCCGAAGCTCAGAATATACTATGCAATGAAAGCCAACTACAATATCGGTATCCTGGAGATGCTTCACAGGGAGGGCGCCAGGATTGATGCCGTCAGTCTCGGTGATGTAACTCTGGCCATGAAGGCGGGATTCAAGTCCAGCGAGATTCTCTTCACAGCAAACAATGTGACGATGGACGAGGTTTCCGAGGTCTTGAGGCTCGGAATCCCTGTCAATATAGAGTCCCTGTCGCTTCTGGAGAAGGTTGGGAAGGCCTTTGGCGGACACGATGTATGCCTGCGCTTCAATACGGATGTCGTAGCCGGCGAGCATCGCTTTGTCTTTACAGGCGGCTCCGAATCGAAGTTTGGCATACTCCTCGAAGATGTGCCCGCAGTCAAGGCGGTCGTCGAGAAATACGGCCTCGTCGTGACAGGGCTGCACGCCCACGCCGGCTCGGGGATATCGGATACGGAGAAGGTTTTCGAGAGCATGAAGAACCTGCTCTCGATAGCGACGCCGGAGAACTTTCCTGACCTCCGCTTCATAGATTTCGGAGGCGGGTTCAAGGTGCCCTACAAACCTGATGAAAAGCGCATCGATTACCGCTCGTTCGGCGGGAAGACGGTGCAGATATTCAAAGATTTCTGCGAGGGCTACGGAAAGGAGCTGGAGCTTTACTTCGAGCCTGGCAAATATATAGTGGCCGAGTCAGGGGTGCTTCTTACAGAGGTCAACACACTGAAGCAGAACAGGGATCATCTTATCGCAGGGACCAATTCCGGCTTTTCGCAGCTCATCCGCCCTGTTTTCTACGATGCCTACCACCATATCGTAAATCTCTCGAACCCTGAAGGGCAGCCCCGGAGCTACGACATTTACGGGAATATATGCGAATCAGGCGATTTCTTCGCCAAGGACAGGGAGATTGCCGAGATCAGAGAGGGCGACATCCTTGCCATAATGAACGCCGGAGCATACTGCTATTCCATGGGGAGCGTCTACAACCTGCGCCCGATGCCTGCAGAGGTAATCGTGGAGGGAGGGAAGGACAGGCTTTCGAGACGGCGCCTCTCATACAGTGATCTGATAGATGCGATTGCATCCGAGTCTTCAGCTCCGGCAGGCTCTGCAGCGGAAGCGGCGCAGAAGCGCTGATACACTCGGTCAGAGAGATGAAAGGCCTCATGGCAGGGATTCTGATGCTCAGGCCTGCCGGCGGCTCCAAAGTTAGATGCCGAGCATTCCCGACAGAGATGCCGGGTGTTCCCGAAGAAAAGTAAACAAAACAGGGGCGGATTCCACGATCTGCCCCTGCTTCTTTTCACATCTGATCTGGCGATTCGGTCAGGCCTTTTCTGCTCCGAAGCCTGCCTGTGCTACTCCCTGGCCAGGATCTCTGTCAATATTCCCTGCAGGCCGTGGTAGCATCTCTTCACTTCCTCTATGGAGATCGATTCGTTGACTGTGTGGGCGTCCTCTTCCGCTCCCGGGCCGTATCCGATTACTTCTATCGTGCGGTCCGGGAAGAGCTCGCGGTATCGCACGACAGCGCTTCCGTCTGTGCAGAAGCCATAATGCCCGTACTCGGCCGGCGTCCCCAGGAACTTTTCGATGCCTCTTGCAGCCTTCTGGACAAAGGGATGATCCTGCGCGATCTTCCATGCCGGCGCGAACTTCTTCTGCACGAGAGGCTGGCAGGTCCACGTTACGGCTCTTTCCGACGAATACTGGATGCCCGGCGTCTTGAAAGTAGGGTATTTCTCCCTTGCGTTGTGAACCACCTGGTCTATGTTGTCCCTGACCAGCAGGATTATGCTCTCCTCTGTGTCTTCAGCCAGAGTCCTTATGTCATAGGTGATCTCCACCTTGTTTGGCACAGTCGAGTTGCCTCCTCTACCGTCGAGGCCTCCTCCTCCGCCTATCGGGATCTTGATGTCTGTAGGCACTATGTTCCTCTTTCCGAGGATCTCGTCTGCCCTGGAGCGGTACCAGACGTGGAAGGCATCGATTATATAGGCGGTCTGCTCGATGGCGTTGATTACGTTCCTTCCTGTCGAGGCGTGCTGGGGCTGTCCGAACGATGTTATTACGATCTCGGCTCTGCCGCGCTGGCCTATGTTGATCTTTCCCTGCGTCGCCTCTCCTATGATAACATAATCAGGCTGGATGTCCTTCAGCGCTTCAAGGAAGGAGACTCCCTCGAAAAGCTCCTCGACTACCGTGCCTACTACGTAAACAGTCCCGCTGTAGGGTCCTTCGAGCCCTGAAAGGCTGGCCGCGGCATAGAGCATGTCGCAGAATGAGGCTTTCATGTCTGAAGCCCCGCGGCCGTATAGGCGGCCGTTCATAATCGAGCCTGAAAACGGGCCTGTCTTTGGGTCCCACTCGGCCGGATTGGCGCTTACCGTATCCAGATGGCCCGACATCACAATCTTGGGGCCTTCTCCCGAGCCTATCTTCATCTCCGCGATGAAGTTGCCCATCCTGTCGTGGTGCGTGCTCGTAAATCCCTTGTGGCTCGCCGTCTTCATGAGATGCTTGACGAGCTGCTCTTCCTGGCCGGAAAGGGTGGGGAAATGTATGCAGTCCTGAATTGTGTCCAGCAGCCTCTCGAAAGGGATCTCCTTGAGCTTTGGCATTGTTTTCTCTTTCGGCATTTCTGTCCTCCTTGAATATTGTGTTGGCATGACTGAGCCGGCTATTGGGCCGGAGGCGTCTCGGGAAGGGTCTTCCTGCCTTCCTGATAGAGCTTCTGCAGCTCGTCCTCCTTGATTGCTCTGTTAAAAATACGGGCTTCCCTGATCTCGCCCTTGTAGAGGCATGTCTTTGAGAAGTCCACCCAGTTCTCCTTTCCTCCCAGGATCAGATCAGGAGCCTTGGGGCTTATCAGCTGGCCGCTGAATATCTTGTCAGAGTCCAGCACGCCGTTGTAGTAGGCCTTTATATCCTTTCCGTCATAGATGATTGCCACGTGCTGCCATTCGTCGACCTTGGCGCCGTTTTTCATTATTAATGCCACCTCGTGGTTGATATTCGAGTAATCGGCGCATATCTCCAGCCATATTTTAATGTGATAGTCTTCAGTGAGGCAGAGGTCATAGGATTGATAGCCGTTTATGTTCTTCCAGCGGCAGATCAGGCTGGCCGCATTCTTGAAAGCCTCTCTCTCAGGCTTGAAGAAGCAGCAGATTGTAATCTCCTTTTCTATTTTGGGAGCTTTTGGCACGCCTATGTATTCATTTCCGTTGAAGTAATACTCAGGGAGGTAGAATTCGGCGTTCTGATCGAGCCTGGGCTTTTTTGCCTGAGCGCTGTCAGCGCGGCAGAGAAGCGCTGCTGCGATCATGCCGGTGAACAGAATCAGAAGCGCCAGAAAACAGCAATAGCGAATCAGCGACTGTTTCATAGGTTTTTCCTTAATGTTTTTTGAGGATAGATCAGAATTATTCAACAGCTTTCGTGCTAATCCTCTCCTCGACCCGCTTCATGTACTCATCGGTCTCATCGGTGAGCCTGTCCAGCTGCTCAATGCATTCAGTGGCGTGAAGCGCATTGTCTATGGCTTCTTCGAGGTAATGAGCCACAGCGCCCTTCGGTATCTTTCTGAGGCAGTCTATTGATATGCTGAAGTGCTCCGTGAAGCTCTCGATCTGCTTTCCCGCTTCTATCTCATATATGTCGAGGTAGTTGTAGATGTCGTCCGGTGAGCTTTCCTTGTACCATCTGACTTTTGAGAGGAAGCTCTGGTATTCGTCTCTTATTGAGCTTACGAGACTGGCTATTTCTTCAACTTTTTCCCTGTATTGATCTTCTGTGTTCCCGCCGCTCTCCAGGTCGAAGGCTATCTTTTCAAAAGCCCTGCGCACTTTGTCACCTTTCGTGTCTGCACCTGACTGGCGCTGCAATGAGGAGCGGCTGGAATATGTGATTGGAACCGCATGGCTCTGAGGCCCGCTGTTCTTCTCCTTTACCTTGGGGAGCGGCTTTCCACATGAGCTGCATTGTATGCTCGACAGGGCGTTGTCCTGTCCGCAGAAGAGGCAGTATATTTTTTCCATTATTTCTTTGCGTTGTGATTGTGATCGGTAAGCTCATCGCGCGTATAGTTTATTGAGCCTGCGCCGATGTAACCGGCATGCTGGGCGCTCTCCCCGATGCTTCTTCCCAGGACGTTCGGCGTTCTCCCGAGGATATTTGCAGTGGTGCTCACCTCTGCAACCGGTACTTTACCTGATGACAGCGCTTCTTCGAAATGCGTAACTCCTCTTTTCAGAGATTCGCCGTATGTGGAGTTTGCTGCGCCGGTGCGGGTCGTGGCATCGAGGGCGTACATTTCATGCTGATTGTATGCCGCCTCTTCGAAAGGTTTTACGAACTTATCAAAAGCTTCCTTCCGTTCGGCCTGCGAAAGCTGATTTACAGGCTTCCCCAGCTTCTGCGCCTGCGCCTCGAGGGCTGTGGCTCTCGTCTGAAGCTGCTGCACCACATGGCCGATCTCGTGAGGGCCGCCGACCTTTGTATTGACCGCGATTGTGTCTATGCTGCCTGTGCTCTGGCCGAGCATGCCGCCTTCTTTTATATTGATTTTATACTTCTTTCCTATCTCGGTAAGCTCTCCCAGAAGCGCTTTGGAGTGCTCTGCAGTCACTTTCCCGCCCTGTGGGATCGTCTTTGAGATGGCTGCTGTAAGCTCTTCCGCAACGGGCTTGGAGGCCGATTTGCTCGCGCTGAGAGCCATTTTAGTAATGGCCGTGCCTTCTTTGGCAGTGGTGTAGAGCTTTTTGCCCTTGCTCAGGCCTGCCAGCACTTTGCCTGCCGGAATGAATGTTACTGCAGCCATGCCGACGTCAAATGTTGCTTTCGCGCCATCCTTGATGATTGTCCCGGTAGAGGCGCCCCTTCCCACGTCATATCCAAGTCTTCCGGAGCTGTCTTCCACTTCCCTCAGGCCGCTTATCGAGATCAGGCCTTTCATGAGCTTTGCGCCGCCTTTGACAAGCCCTCCTGAGCATCTGGATTTCCAGTCGCCGTTCATAGAGGCATCCTTTGACTTGTCGAGCTGATTCCAGTAATCATAGGCATCGTGCACCATGCCGCCTGGTTTGTATCCGTCAATCTGTTCCGCCATATCCTTGACCTCCTGAAAAGTAGGGACAGCTTACCATTATTTACAATCTGTTAACAATTGAACAGTGAAATTTTGCATGTTTATTATATCATAAAATACAAAAATTGGGGACAGACTCTTTTATTAACATAGTTAACAAAATCAACATTTCGACTTGCGCAATAATTTGGGTAATGGGTACGGGGTACTGGGTTAAGTTTAAGAATTCAGGGAAATTCTTTCTGCTTTTTCCGGCAGACACTTATTTTCCTGCCCTGACCCTGTACCTAGAGAGTTCTATCTAAAAAAGCGAATACAGTGCGTAACTCGTGTTATACTCACCAGCATAATTAACGCCACCTGTCCTGGGTACCAGGAGCAGGTAAACCTGATGTTATCAAAATTTCCACCATTTTAAGATGGTGAAAATTTTGAGCGTTAATATAACATCTGAGTTTTCCCCGTCTCTCAGAAAGTGGTTTACCGTCCCTGCTTTCAGCGGTTTCTCTGGCCTGGCGGCACCTGACTGCCCTTCCAGCCGGTTTTGTTTCCTTTGGCCCATCCAGGAGGCCGCTTGAAGCAGCTGGCCGGTATCTGGTAGAAGATCTGCGGTATGCTCGTCGTCTGTCCCCATGAAATGCGGGCAGTGGCACTTACATACCACAGTCCGTTCTGGAAGCAGTAATAGCTTCCGCCGTACAGGAAGATATCGTATGAAGATTCAGGGGCATACTGGACTCCCATAGTGCCGGGAACAGGCGTCCATTTCATCGGGAGAGGAAACAGGATCGTGGCCTGGTAAGGCGTATCGGCCCAGGCAGGCGTTAAAACAGCAATCATCATTGAAAATATGAGAAATGTCATAATAAGTCTGTACATGTGTGATACCTCCCTGCAGATAATGATATCATCAATTGAAATACCCCATCGCACCCTGGTTTATTCCGGCCATCCTTTCACAATGAAGAGCCCTCAATCCTCTCTATGAACCTCATGGTCGCCAGATCGTCCGGCGCGAGCGCCAGCGCCTGTCTGAAGAGTGAAAGCGATTCCGTGAGGTTTCCTGAGAAATAGCTTGAGAGAGCCTTTTCGTATGTTCTGACGAAATCCTGTTTTTGGGAGTCCTGCTCTGTGTATGATCTGGAGATCACCTCGTGGATAGTCACTTCCTCGGTGCGCCCCCTCACGATGACTCGATCCAGTCTGCGGGTGAAGAGCCTGCCGCTGCATTGTTTCACCGTATCTTCGCTCGCTATGATCGATACGCCGTATTCCTTGGTCAGCGACTGCAGTCTCGAAGCCAGATTCACGCTGTCTCCGAGCGCGCCGTATTTGTGGCGCTCGCTGGAGCCGATGCACCCCACAAGCATCTGTCCGGTATGAATGCCTGCTCCTGCCTTTATCGAAGGCAGTCCTCTGCTCTGCCAGACAGGATTCTGTTTCAGTATGGCATCCTGCATCCTGAGGGCTGCGATGCAGGCCTTCTCCGCGTGGTTTTCCAGAGGGAGAGGTGCCCCGAAAAGGACCATAACCTCGTCGCCGACATACTCCATGATTGTGCCGTCTTCTTCCTTTATCTCCGCATTGAGCAGGTCAAAGTACTCCTTCATGAAGTCGAAGAGCTCAGGAGGCCTCATATTCTGAGAAAATGTCGTAAATCCGCGGATGTCTGCAAACAGGACTGTATTTTCCTTCGTCTCCCCGCCTGTTTCGAGCTTCTTGCCTATCATCAGGTCACGTACTCTTGGATCAACTATCATGCCGAAAGTGTTGGTTATATGATGCTTCTGCTGCTCTTCATCGAGTATTCTCGAGACAAGCATCCTGGCGATTTTTATGCCTACTCCTACCAGATATCCGGAAAACACCATCATCAGGCTCTTAGCTATGAATGCTGCAGGCGAAAACATCAGTTCCACCTTCTCCCTGGACAGCGATACTGCCAGATGCAGGTTGTCCCTGGCCAGAAGGTAAGAGATGAAATATCCGATTCCTGATATGAAGCCTGTCAATACTGAATAGCGATGGTTGAAGAAGAGGCAGGTCATTATTATTACCAGGAAATATGAGAATGAGAAGGGCCCTGTCAGGTTGTAGAGTATCCGCTCCGGCATCAGCGCGTTGGCTGTGATGAAAAAGATGGTGGGGGTGAGCATGGGGAAGATCAAAACGAAACGCATGTTTCTTCCCCTGAGGATTCCCCGGCTGGACAGAAAGCATATCAGTGAGGCGTACAGGCAGATGCAGAATATGAATACCAGCTGGAGCATCATCGTCTTCATGCCGAACAGATAGGCTGCCAGAACTATGATGAAGCTTATCCAGCCGAAGATCATGGCAAGCCTTGCGCCTCTAGGAAAAGAGAGCGTGATGATCTCGCTGAGCTTGTCTTCAAATATTCTGTTCGATGATGTCTTTCCTCTGTCAGACAAGAAATACACCTCGCGAATATACAGGCACTGCGGCCTGGATTTCTCCGACTGGAATTAATCTCCATGTCCATTTCAGGAACATGTATTGAAATGCATAATGCTTCTCTTTCCCTGCCACACTTATCCTTCGATAATTCTGTCAAGTCAGCCGGTTTTTGTGAAGCCGGTTTACAGGCAATGTCCATGAAATCGGTCAGGTGTGATTTCAGAAACGAATATTAAGCAATGAGTATAACGAGGGGAGATGGAGAAAATGGAGATATGTTGAAGGCTTCTGAATATCTCTCTGCCTGTCTTAAAGTATGGCTTTTCTATTATTATTCCCTCTATGTCTCCTTCTCCCCAACTTTCCTTGCTTGCACATTGTATCTTATGATTCTGAGGAAACGGCTATATTCCATTAATGTAAGGAGCTCAGGCGTCTTTCACCTTGGAGGGAGCTCATAGAGGCCTTCTTCGTTGTCGTATCTTGGATAGTCAATTACTCTGCCGTTTGGCGCATGATTGCTGCCTCTGCAGAAAACGGTGTAGATCCGGGGATTGGTCCCGTGCATGTATCCGTATTCGCGTCTGGATGCAGGGCATGAAGGAATGCTCTTCAGGTAATCTGGGGTGAGCTGCTCAAGCCTGTCTGGAAAAGCGCCGGAATGATTCGCGGCATATCTTTCCGCTGCTTCGCCGGATTTTCTCAGGTTTGAACAGCATCCGACGAGCATCCCGTCTTCCCGCGCTCTCAGGTAGTTGGGAAGCAGGAATATCAAAATGAAGAGCAGCACAATAAGCGCCAGTGAGAGATAGCACCGTAGTGTCGAACCGGGCCGGATTTGCGCCGGCCTTCCTGTCTGCTGCGGAGCTCCTGCCGGTGACCGGGAAGGAGGAGTAATGGAAGCTGAAGGGATATCATCCTCCCCTGTTCCGAACGTTCTGTTCTGAAGATCGGTCCGCAGCTGTGAGGTATTCTGATATCTCTCCCCCGGATTCTTCGATAGGCACTTCAGCACGACTCTGTCCAGCCAGTCAGGAAAACCATCCGAACGCTGCGATAATGGCGGATAGTTGAAATTGAGAGCTGTCATGTCGGCTTTGCTGAGCAGATGATAGAGCGTGGCGCCGAAGGAAAAGATGTCCGAGCGCGGATCTGACTGTCCTCTGCCATACTGCTCAGGCGGAGAGAAACCGGGAGTACCGAGAAAAAAAGTGTCTTTTATCTTCTGGGGGTTGAAATGGCGGGCGATGCCGAAATCGATCAGCTTTATCCTGCCTTCATCGGTGAGCATTATGTTCGACGGCTTCAAGTCGCGGAAGATTATCGGATAGGGCCTGTGGCCGTGCAGGTATTCGAGGATGCCTGCCAGCTCTATGGCCCACGGGAGGACCTCATTGAAAGAAAATGCTCCCGCTCTTTTTTTCAGGATGTCTTCAAGGTTTTTGCCTTTCACATACTCCATTACGATGTAATGGCAATCGCCCTGCGAGAAATACTCTGTAACGGACGGGAGGCCTGGATGGCTCAGGGAGCAGAGCAGCTCCGCCTCCCTCCTGAAGAGCTCGCGTGCATCGCTTCTCTCTCCCGCAGGGAGGCCTGTTTCCTCCATCTCCTTTATCGCGAAGCTTCTGCCGGGCTCGTCGAGGCTATCTGCGAGATACACCCGTCCGCAGGCGCCCTCGCCGATTATCTGCACGATCTTGTATTTACTCAGTACCGTATCTTTGGAGCTCAGCATATGTCCCCTCACATGTCATCATGGATTTTGGCCCAGGCAGATTGTTCTCGCGATTGTTCAAGCCGCGATGGAGGGTACGGATGCTGCCGGATGTGCTGGTGTCTGTGGATAAACTGGGATATTCTGCTGTGATCTGGAGTGCGGAGCTGCTGTGTCTGCCGGTTCTTTTTTTAAATATTATCATGATATCCGATGAAATACAACAGCGTGAGAGGGCAGGCACGGGGGCCTGCCCCAACAAGGGGCCTGCCCCAACTGGGCCTGCAGCAACGGGCGGTCTGCCTGAAGGAGATCCGGTATAACGGAGATCTAGTCCAATCACTGGTATCGGCTGTAAGGGCAACCCCCTGTGGTTGCCCTTCTCCAGGCACGGGGGCCGGTATGAGATGGGGCAGGCACGGGGGACAGGGCTGCAGCCACAGGGGGCTGCAGCTACAATCTGTTGGGGATTGTGATGACAAACGATGCGCCTTTTCCGGGGCCTTCGCTTTCGGCACGGACTGTGCCGCCGTGAGCCTCCACCAGTTTCTTGACGATGGCCAGTCCCAGGCCGAAATGCTCCTTCCGGTCTGTAGTGAAGGTGCTGTCGAAAATTTTCGTGACTATCTCCGGAGAGATTCCCTTCCCGTTGTCGCTGACTGTGATTACCGCATTACCGTCGTTTACCGCGCACCCGACCTTGATGTCAGGCTTCGTATCAGGGTTTGAATGAGAGAGCGCGTTGCCGAAGAGGTTTGAGAAGATCTGATCGAAGGCTCCGGGATCGCAGAAAACGGCCGGGAATGGCGAGTCGATGCGGAGCTCCACGTCGCTGCGGGAAGCCGCTGTCATCGAGAAGGCCTTCCTTGCCGTCGCTTCGAGAGATACCATCTGCTTTCTCGAAATCACCTTTCCAGCCTGGGCGAGATAGAGCAGGCGTTCGACAAACTGCTGCAGGTGGGCGGTATTGTTCATCAGAAGCTCCTGTGTTTTCTGCCTGTCGTCCTGAGCCATATTATCTCTTTCCATCAGTTTCTGCATCACGAAGAGATTGTTGCGGAGGTCGTGGCTGATAGTATGGCTGAAGCTTTCGAGCTCCGTGTTCTGCTTTTCGAGCTCTATCTGCAGGCGGCGCCGCTCCTCGATCTCAGCCTGGAGTTTTGAGTTGGCTTTTTCCAGCTCTGCGGTGCGCTCCGCGACTTTCTGCTCGACGCTCTCATAGGCTGCGCGGAGAGCCTCGTGGGCTCCGGTAAGATCCTGATGGGCATTCCTGAGCGCCTCTTCAGCCTCGACACGGGCGGTGATATCCTCGTGCATGTGGATGTAGTTTACAATCTGTCCGTCAGAGTTTTTTACAGAAAATCCTGTGCATCCGACCCAAACCGATTTCATAGTTGAGCCTGTAACAGGAAAAGGATGCAGATACCTGAACGGCGGGCATCTGAATACTTCCCCGCTTTGCCATGCTTTTGCGGCCTTCGCGGCTTCCTCATCTCTGAGGGCTGTCTCATCTGTGAAAACAGAGTATGTATCCCGCTTTTCGGCCCATTCTCTCTGAACAGCCTCCTTTGCTTCATCCGGTATGGACAATGCTTCATCGAATACCATTTTTCCATCTGATCCCGGGGATATACCCATTAGCTTCGTGTGGGCTCTGTTGGTTCTGATGGGGCGGCCTTCACTGTCTATAATCATTATCGAATATGGATTATGATCGATAATCCCCTCGAGCATAGCCTGCTTCCCGGCCAGCTCCACTTCGACGGCCTGCTTCTCGAGCGCCTTGCGGATCGAATTGATAAGCTTTTCTTTCTGCGCGAAGTCGGAGGCTCTCTTGACGAAGTAGTCTGTAGCGCCTTCTCTGAATGCCTGCCTGGCGATCTCTTCGTTCCCCTGTCCTGTATAGAAGATGACTGGCATCGAGGGGTGCTTCTCCTTTATGGCGGCCAGCAGTTCGAGGCCGTTTCTGCCTGGAAGCTCAAAATCCAGCACGAGGGCGTCTGGCATCTCGCGGCTTACTATCTCGGGAACGTCATTGCCTCCGTTGAGGGAGACGATCTCGAACTGGTCTCTGTAGGTATTCCGGAAATACTCCAGGAACGATTCGTCGTCGTCGATGTGGAGGACTTTGATTGTATCAGGGTTGGTCATAGTATATCCTCGTCTCTGTCCTGAAGATGGGGCACCTACTGCAGCCACAGGGGGCTGCAGCAACTGGGGCCTGCAGTATAGGACAGGGCCAGCGTAAGGGCAGCCACGGGGTGCTGCAGATACAGGGTGGGCAGGCACGGGGGCCTGCCCTTACTACTTCGCAGAGATGGGTTGTTATACCTCTATTTGCCCCCCCGGTTTCGGATGCGATCGGATATGGTGATGGTCAGGCTGTAGGGGCAGGCACGGGGACCTGCCCCAACAGGGGCTGCCCCTACAGCTTCTTTTCGATTTCGACGTAGATTTGACGGGTTTTTTCGTTGTTTTCGGCCATCTTTCGGCAGTTTGGCAGCATCATCCACGTGAGAGTCGTAAACAGTTCGCCCGGCTTGATACTGGGAGGTGTCTCGCCTTTCCGGACGGCAGTAGTAACTCTGTTCCAGTTCTCGAGGAACTTCAGCTCATCGTAGTAAAGGATCGGTTTTCCAGGGAGCTGGGTTTCGAGCGCCAGATTCCACTTCAGATGCACTGCGCTCGTTTCGTCTATGAGCATATCAGCCGTCCCGTTCCTGCGGGTCTCATCGAAGACCTGGATGCCTATTGCGCGCTCTCCAAGTATTGCTTTTTCCAGCTCTCTGCCGCTTCCGGCCGTGATCTCGCTGATCTCCTTTTTAAGTGAAGAGGGATACTCACGGAAGCCTGAATCTGCAAGCGCTTTCAGCGGTGCTTCCAGCATATTGCGGAACTTGGCCCGCACGACCTGCGTGAGCACGATCTCCGGCTCGAGCGTCCTCAGGAATCTCAACGCTGTAGCAACTGTCTCAGACGCTTTCTCAGGCTGCCTGTTGTCTATCTCATACATCGCCTTCATGACCGAGAGCCTGACGATCTCCTTCACCTTCTTCAGGTCCAGTATTCTCATCCTGTAGCCGTCTTCATAGCGCAGGTCGTATCTGCAGTCCGGCCTGTTCTTCGCCTCATCGAGAATCTGAAGCGTTATCGAGTTGCGCGACAGGATTTCAGGCATCTCGTCTCTGCTCTTTCTATAGAAGGCGCTCATCTCATCCTGCTTTTCAGGGAAGTATGCCGGATTGTAATCGACAAGATCCATCGCGGCAGTGTAGAGTATGGCGGCGTTCCTGCCTCTCTCCGGCTCTGCCGGAGCCATATCCTTCAGTATGAGGGGCGCGCCTGCATTCTTTATCGAGGCAAGCTCTTTCCTGACTCTGGACTGCAGTATCATCGATGCGATGAAGCTGGCCGATATGAACAGCAGTATCGTAATGGCGATGAGCGTCAGGATTCTGCTCCCGAACAGCTCGACGATTCTTGTTTTTATTGATACTTTCATAGTTGCACCTCCGATTGTGGTTTGAAACTGGGTGACTCAACCGTCAGGGACTGTGCGAGGAAAGTCAGAGCCTGAGGCGGATACAGCTCTGCGCCAGCCGCCACTATGGCCGGGTCAGGCGTCCTTGCGATTTCCTGAACGAGACTGTCCGAAGAGGTTATCCTTGCCAGAGAGATTACTGCGACTGCAGCAAGTGAGAGGGCGCAGTTCAACACAAGAGTCGGGCTCCAGGAAGACCGCGCAGGCAGGGCCTCCCTTTTCCTGATCTCCCCGAGGAGAGAATCTTTGAATTCGGGCCTCATCTTTTTGAGAGAAAGCTTTTTCAGTCTGCCTTCCAGCTCACTATCCTTCATGCTGTCACCTCCATCTTCTGTCTCAATGCGCTGATTGCGTACCTGTATCTGCTGGCTGCCGTGTTCTGCGGGATCGACACTATGTCCGCTATCTCCTTGAACGTCAGCCCCTGGTAGATCTTCAGCACAATCACTTCCCTCTGCTCTGCAGGCAGTTCTTTCACGAGCTGCTGCAGCAGGATTTCATCCTCCCTGGATGACTCTTCGAACATTAATCCGTCATAGCTGTCGACGAGCAGCTCTTCACCTCCCTTTCTGATGTGGTCGTAAACTTCGTTTCTAACCATCGCATAGAGATAAGGTTTGGCGTCCCTTGCCCGGTCCAGTATTTCAGGGCTTCTGACGAGCTTCAGAAAGCTGTTTTGAACAACCTCCTCCGCCGCCTCTATGCTTCTTAGAAGAGAAAGAGCATATGAATACAACGACTCTGCGTACTGCTCATACAGCGCTTCGACGCTCACCGGTCTTCCGGCGAGGATCCCTGTCGTGATTCCGATTTTTCTGAAGAAGCGGTTTATTGTATTCATCGTCTCGCATGCTATGACATGTTTTTTCTGCTTTTTTGTCTATCTGCAAAATTTTTTTTCCAGATCTGATTAAGTGTCATTTCCCGATAATTATCGATTTTCCCGCAGGAATGTCTATGCTGGAGATCAGCGGCACCTGACTCAATTGTTAATATAAGAGTCTGTCACTATTTTTTATGGGCGGAGGATTTTCACTGATGGGGAAGAAATGAGTCACCTGCATCAGTTATCTGCCTGGTCGGGATGTTGCTGATGCTCAGCCGGCCGGGATGCGGAAAGCCTGTGAGGCTCTTCTCCATCAGGGCCCTTCATGCCATAATCACAGAGGATTAAAAGTGCTTCAATACATACTGAAACGACTCGGACTGGCAATTCCGCTGCTCCTTGTCATATCCGTGATAACCTTTCTGCTCATCAGGCTCGCGCCGGGCGATCCGACCAAGATGTTCATCAGCCCCCGGACCAGGCCTGAAGACAGGGAGCAGATCAGGAGAAACCTCGGCCTTGACAGGCCGCTCCACGTCCAATACGCCATATGGCTGAAAAACCTCGTCACGAAGGGCGATCTCGGCTTCTCGCTCGTGAACGGGCGCCCTGTGCTGGAGAGCATCCTCGAGAGAGTGCCTGCCACAATCATCCTGATGGGGACGTCGTATGTTCTGTCCATTCTGCTGTCATTGCCGCTCGGGATATTTTCGGCGGTGAGGCAGTATTCCTTTTTTGACTATCTGTTCACAGTTTTTTCATTCACAGGGATCTCCCTGCCTCCCTTCTGGCTGGCGCTGATGGCTATCTACCTCTTTGCGCTCAAGCTGCAGTGGCTGCCTCCGATGGGGATGAGCTACATGATAGACGGCGGCTTCTTTCAGAAGACAGGCGACCTGCTGTGGCATCTGGCTCTTCCTGTGGCAGTGCTGACCATAAGAAACCTGGCGTCATGGAGCAGGTACATCCGCTCGTCGCTGCTGGAGGTGCTTGGAGAGGACTATATCAGGACGGCTTATTCCAAGGGACTCTCTGAACTGCAGGTGATAATGAGGCACGGACTCAAGAACTCGCTATTGCCGCTCATCACCATTGTCGGCCTGTCGCTTCCAGACATACTGGCCGGCGCATTCATAATAGAATACATCTTCGCCTGGCCGGGCATGGGAAGGCTTGGCATGGAAGCCGTGTTTCACAGGGATTATTCCATATTGATGGGAGATATCTTCATCAGCTCTGTCCTTGTCATATTGGCAAACATCCTTGCAGATGTCAGCTACGCAGTCGCCGATCCCAGGATCAGGCTCGAGGGAGAGGGAGCATGAACAGTTGGCTCCTCGATCTGGATGTCAAGCTCTTCAGGGCTGTCAATTCGATCTCGAACCCGGCGCTGGACTGGCTCATGTATCTCGTCAGCCTTGTCGGCGAGATGGCTGCAATCATATGGGTCATCTGCATAATCGCCGCCATTGCGGATAGAAGAAAGGGTCTGCACGCCCTCGTCACATGTTTCACAGGGATCGTACTGTCGGATTACGTCATCGGGCACTTTTTCAAGTGGATATGGCCAAGGCTCAGGCCCTATCAGTATCTCGACGGAGTCAGAGTGCTGGGCCACAAGTGGACTAACGGCTCATTCCCTTCAGGGCATGCAGACTCGATAGTGGCAGGCGCGGTCATCCTCTCATACTTCTATCCCAGTATGGCAGTGCCGCTCTATGTATTCAGTGCTCTAACCTGTTTCTCACGGGTTTACAACGGCCTGCACCACCCGCTCGATGTCTTCACCGGAGCGTTGATCGGAATTTGCTCTGGCTGCGCTGTCATTGCCCTTTACAGGTGGAAAATGGAAAAGCCCCTCAGCGAGGGGCTCCATGGAGACTCCCTTGACAGGAAAGGGAGCTCTCATAAAGATATTGCCGATCCAGGCAGTCATCCCGCCTGAACTGAATGCCTCAGTAATCCATGCCTCTTGATGTGCCGTCGTACCAGAGGAATATGTCTTCCACGAGGTTGTTGTATTTTCTGTTCAGATGCTCATAGAGCTTTGCGTTCTCGATAGCCACCGCCGCCTCGTTGGCCATCGCGGTGAAGAACTCGATCTCGCTCGATGGGAACTCTCTCTCTATCGCGAAGTAGATCTGCATTATGCCTGTCAGATGCTCCTTGACCTTCATCGGGATGTTCATGATCGAGTTGACACCCTCTTTGAGCCCTGTCTTATGGGTCTTGTGGTGCAATTCGAGGCTTATGTGGCTGTCTATGACAGGCTCGCCACATAGTATTTCTCTTGAACGGTCTATGTAGTGTTCTTTCATGAGCTTTACGAGATCCCGGCTCACGCCGAAGAACTCACCTGATGTAAACTCTCTCGTCTCGGGATCCCACAGGAAGAGCGAGCAGCCCTGGGCGTTGAGCGCGTTGGTGGCTCCTTCCACTATCGTTCTGAAGACCTTGTGCATGTCGAGGCTCTTGCTGAGTGAAGTGCTGACCAGATAAAGAGTGTGGACGCGCTCATACAGAATGGCGTTGTTGACCGCGATTGCAGCCTGGTCGGCTACTGTCTTGAGGAAGTTCTGCTCGTCGACGGTGAACTTGTATTCATAGGCAGTATAGATTCTCATGGTGCCGACATTTCTGTCTATGGCTTTGAGAGGCACGCAGAGAGCGGATATGATGCCTTCCCTTTCAGCCGCCTCGGGCAGCTTGAAGCGGGCGTCCTTCGTGACCTGCGGTATGTATACTATCTCGCCTTTCAGCACCAGTTGATCGATGGGGAGCGTATCCAGCTCGTAAGGCCCGTTCTTGAGGAACTCGTCGGTAAGCCCCCATACGGCTTTCAGCACCATCTGGTGGCGCCTTTCATCGAGGAGGCGTATTGTGCATGCCTTCACGTTCATCGTCTCGGCCACCAGCTTAACTGTGGAGCTGAGAACCTGCGATAGATCGAGGGAAGAGTTCACTATCCGCGATATCTCGAGGATACGCTTGTTTCTCTCGAGCGCCCTGAGGTTCTCTATCGCCACTCCAGCCTGCTCTGCAAGCACCTCTATCTTTCCAACTTCTTCGCTGTCGAATTTGTTAGGGTTATCGGCATAGCATCTCAGCACGCCCAGCGTGTGATTTGCTGTCTTGAGAGGCAGGCTCAGAATTGACCGGATCCCCTCCTTCTTGACCTTCTCAGGATACTGGATCCTCTTGTCCTTCTGAGCGTCTTTTATTACTACGATTTTTCCCTCGAGGACAGTCTCGCTGTCTACCTGGCTCTTGTCGAGCTCAATGGGACCCTTCTTGACGTAGTCATCGCTCACGCCAAAGTATGATGCCACTTCGAGCGTAGTTCCCTTCTTGTCAAGAAGCCTTATCAGAGCGCCTTTCAGGCCGAAGATCTCAGAGGCTCTCTTGACAATCTCCTGCATCACCTCATCATATCTGTCTGCAGAGGTTATCTTCAGGCATATATCACATAAATTGAGGTTGTGACTCTCCTTTTTCTTCATTGATACCTCCTTATGCGAAAATTAATATTCAGAGCTCTCCTGCAGTTTGTTTGCAATCAAGACAATATCGAATTGCCGTCAATTTGCTTTTTATAAGGCACTCTGTATATACCCGTTCAGGAGGCTCTCCTGATTGATACCGGTCCTGTGCCTTCCGGAGTCGCCGTATGTTTTATTCTTTTCAGACTGTCCACACTCCTTCAAGGTAAAAAGATTGTCGGCACGGCTCGTCTGTCTTAATCTCAGCCTGCGCCTGACTTCTCGCTCTGTTTAAGTATTTTGCCCACTGCTTGCCGGAATCAGGGGGAGGCATTATCGCTGCGCTTCGGATCGTAATTGACAAAGAGCTGCAAATACCTTATAATCAATGCGAATGCCCGTACAATGACTATAAAAGCCTCACAACCACAGTTATCCTTGAAAAAGGAAGGGGTTCGAATCCCCATCGCAGCCCTAGCTTTTATGACTCGTACGGGCATTCAGCTGTATATGACATCAGGTTGACCTGATCTGGTCCCCGGGACAGACGGTGTTGATCATGCTGATCGGTACAAGGAGTGGGAATGGCGAAACCATCACGTTTTACTTC
>Ga0302252_1000315_pt1 | contig 46947 bp, 47 predicted proteins | sample AAG_RA_Leu_MG_FD_193511 | JGI IMG/M metagenome (GOLD analysis project Ga0302252, IMG submission 193511) | Enriched activated sludge microbial communities from anaerobic digester in WTTP, New Holstein, Wisconsin, United States - AAG_RA_Leu | ecosystem: Engineered > Bioreactor > Anaerobic >... | reverse complement strand
ACGCAGAAACATCTCCCTGACCTTGGCGGTGATCCGGGGGGCCTCGATATTCCGAACGGGGTTCATCGACGGCGGTCCCTCACATCCCCCGGCGGAATTCCAGGGCTTTGCCCAGGGTCATCCGATCGGTGTACTTGAGATCTCCCCCCATGGGAACCCCCATGGCAATCCGGGAGATCGCCACCGGCCGGCCGGCGAGGAGTTTGTTGATGAGCAGGGCCGTGGCCTCGCCCTGGACGTCGGGATTCGTGGCGACGATCACCTCCCGGACGGAGTGGGCGTCAACCCTGGCCAGCAGTTCCCGGAGGTGGAGGTCGTCGGGGCCGATTCCGTCCAGGGGTGCCAGGACCCCGTGCAGGACGTGATATGTCCCGTGAAACTCCCCGGTGATCTCGATGGCGATCAGGGCGTCGGGATCCTGGACGACGCAGACCGTCTCCCGGTCCCGGACCGGATCGGCGCAGACGGTACACAACTCCTCCTCCGCGAGGTTGAAGCACAACCGGCACAGGCGGATCCGCTCCTTGACCTCCATGATGCTCGCGGCAAGGCGCCGGGCATCTTCCAGGGATTCATGAAGGATGAAATTGGCAAGTCTGGCCGCGGTCTTCTCACCGATGCCGGGAAAGCGGGCCAGTTCCGTGATGAGGCGCTCGATTGGCGGGGCGTATCGGGACATGGGACGCCGCCGCTACGACAAGCCGGGGATCTTCAGTCCCCCAGTGATCTTGGCCATCTCCGCGGCGTTCATCTCCTGGGCCTTGCGGACCCCTTCATTGACCGCCGCCATTACGAGATCCTGAAGCATTTCAACATCTTCAGGATTGACGACATCCTTTTCGATCTTCAGGGACATCACCTCGAACTTGCCGTTGACGACCACGGAGACCATGCCGCCCCCGGAGGAAACCTCGACGGTCTTCAGCCCCAGTTCCTCCTGCAGGCGGGCCATCCGTTCCTGCATCTTCTTCGCCTGTTTCATGATATTTCCGAAATTGGCCACCTTAATCTACCTCCTCCTTAGCGGCTGTGTATCATCTGAAGTTGAATTCATTCGTTAATACTTTTCCTCCCCTTCCCCGGCCGGAGACGGCCGCGGATGCACCTGCCGGATTTCCGCCTGCTCGAAAACGTCCATCACCTTTTGCAGCAGGGGGTTTCTCAGGGCCTCCTGCCTGATTTCATTGTTCATGGGAAAATTGCCGGCGCCATTGGCAGGTTTGCCGTTGACCCCTCCCGCCTCCCCCCGGAGGGCCTCGATAACGACCTCCAGGTCGGGCCGTTGAAAGAATTTCCGGGCCAGTTCGGCAATGGTCCGCTTCTGATGCTTCTCGATATCCTCAAAAAAGACGTTGTGGCGGGGAAATCCGATCCGCAGGACATTCCCTTCCCGGGCCAGCAGTTTCCCCGGGGCGAGCTTGGAACACAAAGACGGATGGGACCGCCGGATAAAATCTTTAAAGCCCTCCCAGCCGCCGCCTTCTTCGAGCGGGCGGGGCGGTGCCGGCGCGGTATTCCCGTATGGAGGCGCCGGGGGTTCTTTCACCGTCTTCGCCTCCGGATCTTCCGACCCCGCCGCCGTTTCCCCCGCCGGCGCTCCGGGGGTGAGGCCGTCCGTCCGGGCCGCCGGCGCCGGCATCCCGGATCGCAGGCGGTTCTCCAGGGCCGCCATGCGGGCGAGGATCTCGTCGATGGGAATCAGGGGGGTGAGACGGGCCATGCGCGTAAGGGCCATCTCCAGCACCAGACGCGGGTTCTGGGTACGGCGCATCGCCTCCTCCTCGGCCATGAGGATCTCCAGGAGGCGCTGGAGGGTCTCCCGGGAAACCGGCGCCGTCTGCTCCTGGAGCCGGGACCAGTCTTCCCGGCTCATTTCCGTCATCCCCTCGGCCTCCGGAACGACCTTGGCCAAAACGAGATTGCGGAAGTGTTCGAGAAGAAGTTGGTAGAACACCGGCATGTCCATGCCGGCGTAATAGGCCTCGTCGATCAATTTCAGGCATTGCGCCCCGTCCCGGGCCAGGACCGCCGCCGCCACGGCCACGACGAACCGCCGGTCCGTGAGCCCCAAAAGTTCTTCGATATGCCCGTCGGCAACGGTTTTCCCGGCGTAGGAGACCACCTGGTCGAAAACGCTCTGGGCATCCCGCATGCTGCCGTCACCGGCGGCGGCGATCCACGCCAGGCCCCGGTCGCTGATCTCGATCCCCTCCCCGGCGGCGATCTTCCGGAGGTTGACCGCGATCTCCTTCCGGGAGATGCGCCGGAAGTCGAAGCACTGGCAGCGGGAGAGAATGGTGGCGGGGATCTTGTGGGTCTCCGTCGTGGCAAAGATGAAGACGACGTGGGGGGGCGGCTCCTCCAGGGTCTTGAGGAGGGCGTTGAAGGCCTCCCGGGTCAGCATGTGGACCTCGTCGATGATATAGACCTTGAAACGGGCGGAGGCGGGCAAAAACTTTATGTTTTCCCTAAGTTCCCGTACCTCGTCGATGCCGCGGTTGGAGGCGCCGTCGATCTCGTGGACGTCCAGGGCGATGCCGTCGGTGATCTCCCGGCAGTGGATGCAAACCTGGCAGGGCGCCGGTGTGGGTCCCCGTTCGCAGTTCAGGGCCTTGGCGAGTATCCGGGCGATAGAGGTCTTGCCCACCCCCCGGGGGCCGCTGAAGATGAAGGCGTGGGCGATGCGATCAAGTTTGACGGCGTTCTGGAGGGTGCGGACCACATGGTCCTGGCCGGCGACCTCCTCGAATCCCTGGGGCCGCCATTTCCGGGCCATGACCTGATATTCCTTAGCCGTACTGTCCATATCGTTGTTCGAGAGATAATAAAGATAGCCGGGTTTCCCCGCAGCACACGTCGGTTATTGCTACCGCTGCTTCCTTCCGGACCTGACGGGGTTTACAATCCGCCGTTGCACGGGACCCGGCTATTGATCCTTGTCCAAAGTTGCGGCATTATAGAAAGGGGCTTCTCCATCTGTCAAGGTTTACTTTTAAAATTGATGCCCCCTGTTAAAATGGATCTGGCTAAAGCCAACACCCTGATGATCCTCCGCGGTCTGGCGAATGAACATGAAAGCGTGGTGGAAGTCACGCGCCGATTTGTCATGACCCTCTCCAAACTTCCCATGGTCCAGCGGCGGTATGCGTCGGCCTGCAGCGCCCTCTTCCGGGAACTGATCAAGGAAAACTACCACTATGCCAACATCTATGCGGCGGACCTAGAGGGAATGGTTTTTTACCAACGCCCTGCTCACTCGCGGCTCCATCATAAAGCAACGCGCATATTTCCAGCACACAATGAGGGAAAAAGACTTTTCCATCGGGGAATACATAGTCGGGCCTGCTTCCCGGCGGGCGGTGCTGCCCTTTGCCTATCCGATCATCGCCGCCGACGGCCGACTCCAGGGCATCGTGGCCGTGAGCCTCGACCTGGAGAAATACGGCCGGAGTTTTTTAGCTACCACAAGTTTCCCCAAAGGCTCCACGATCAACATCCTGGACCGCAACCATATCCGCCTCTCCCGGCATTCGGAACAGGAAAGGCACGCCGGAAAGGTCGATTTGCCCGATATGGTGTGCCATATGTCCTTAGGACCCCCGGAGGGTGTGTTCATCGCCACGGGGGTCGACGGGGTCCGGCGTCTTTTTGCCTATCGACGGTTTTCATTGCAGGACGGTGCGTCCCCCTATCTTTTCATGCCGGTCGGCGTTCCCGAAAAACTAACGCTTGCCGCCAGCAGGGAGAATCTTGTCCGCAACATCGCCCTGCTCACCGGTTGCGTGCTTGCCGTCATGCTGGCGGCACTGCTCGTGGCAAACAAGCTGATCGTAAGAAGACTCAACCGCCTCGTGGAACGGTCCCGGCAATTGGGTCGCGGCGATTTCACCGTCTGCGCCGGCATCGACTACCGGGAAGAGGAACTGGGCAAGGGCGACCGGAGCTACGCCCTGTCCTTTTACGGTGAAAAGCGCCCCCTGCTGATTGATTACATCTTCGATCCCCAACTGTCTAGGCAAGACAATTATAATAATTTTCACCGGGACGGCGACGTAATCAGCGCCGAGGGGTATGTGCCTTTCCCCGGGAAGGAAGGACGATTTCTCTGGGCCAAGGCCGGACCGATTTACGACGGGGTGGGAAAGGTCATCGGCGCCATCGAGATCTTGCGGAACATCACCGACGAGCGTCGTCTGGAAGAGGAACTGCGAGAAAGCGAAGCGCGCTTCCGGATGGTGATTCAGCATTCCGGCGCCGTCATTGCCGCAGTGGACCTGAAGGGAAAATTTATTCTCGTCAATCCCGCCATGGTCGAGATGCTCGGTTATTCGGAAGAGGAACTTCTCCGGATGGATTTTCAGCAGGTCTCCCATCCTGATGACATCGCCGAGGAGATCGAAAAGGCGGTGCGCCTCCTCAAGGGTGAAATTGAAGGCTACCGGCAGGAGAAAAGATACATCCACAAGGACGGGCGGATCCTCTGGGCCATGTTCACCGCCACCCTGGTGCGGGACCGGCAGGGAAAACCGCACTACTTCATCGGTCAGGCCCAGGACATTACGGACCGGATCCGGGCGGTGGAGACGATCCGCCAGATGGCCTATCATGACCCCCTTACGGGGCTCCCGAACCGCAAGCTCCTGGCGGACCGCATGCAGATGGCCCAGGCCCGGGCAAAGCGCCACGGTCATCTGGATGCGGTGGCCTACCTGGATCTGGACGGGTTCAAGGAAGTGAACGACGTCCATGGCCACGACATCGGGGATCTCCTCCTGCGGGAGGCGGCCGGGCGCATCCCCGGGGTGCTCCGCCAGGGAGACACCATGGCGCGGGTCGGCGGCGATGAATTCTTTCTTGTCCTACCGGAAATCAAAGACAAAAGTGACGTAACCGCAATCGCCGGCAAGGTCATGAACTGCCTGCGGCGGCCGTTCCTCATCGGCACCCACGAGATCATCATCACCACCAGTCTCGGGATCACGTTTTATCCCGATGACGGCGAAGAACAGGAAATTTTGCTGAGAAACGCCGACGATGCCATGTACCAGGCCAAGCAGGCGGGGAAAAACACCTTTCGTTACTACCAATGATTCCAGAGGAAATAATTCCACCATTCCGGTAGGTTATCCAGCCACCCGAAGGCCGGGGGGAAATGGCTACAGCAATACGGTAATATCTATTAAAGGAAGAGGATCCAGAAGAGGACCAGGACGATGCGGTAAACCCCGAAAACGATAAAGGTATGGGTCTGGATGTAGCGCAGGAGGAACTTGATGCTCAGCAGGGCCACGACGAAAGAGGTGACGAAGCCGACGGCGAGAAACTGGAATTGATCCGGTGAGAAGCCGGCGCCGCTCTTCAGGAGGTCATAGGCGGTAGCCGCCAACATGGTGGGCACCGCGAGGAGGAAGGAAAATTCCACAATGACCTTTCTTTTCAGGCCCATAAGCAGGCCGCCGACAATGGTCGCCGCCGAACGTGATACGCCGGGAATCATGGCCAGGGATTGGAAACAACCGATGATCAGAGCCTGGCGCAAGGAGATATTCTCCACCGTCCCTATGGCGTCCTCCCGCTCCCGGTGCCAGAGTTCGAAGACAATGAGCAGGACGCCGCCGATCAGGAGGGACCACAGCACCACATGGGCGGAACCCAGGAGAAATTGCTTGATGAGCTTGTACAGGGTTAGTCCCATAATCCCAGTGGGGAGAAAGGCGACGATTACCGTCCGGATGGTCCGCGAATCCACCAGGAGATAGCGCCAGTAAAGAACCACCACCGACGTGATGGCCCCAACCTGGATGGCGATCTCGAAACTCTTGAGAAAATCGGTGTGCTTAAGGCTCAGCAGATGGGAAGTCAGGATCAAATGCCCGGTGGAGGAAATGGGCAGGAACTCAGAAATCCCCTCTACGATCCCCAATATGGCCGCCGTCATCAAATCCATGGCGCCTTCTTCCCTTTTTTCAAACTTCTGTCAATATAATTATTATCCGGAAAGTATTCCTTGAAGTTGGTGGGAAAACTATATATACAGCAGCAAAAAATAAAATGTTTCCCCAAAGGAGAAAAAATCGCATGGCCAAAATGCTCAAGGATACCCTTAAAACCATTGAGTTTTACAAGAACCAGAATCCCCATTACGAGGAGCTCCTCGCCATCCTGGAAGAGATCCTCATCCTCAGGGAGAAATACCGACGCAAGCTTAAGACGGATGTCTTTCCCGTGGACGAACGGCTCATCCCTTCCAAGATCGAAGGGGGACTGCCCCTGATCGACCTATCCCAGGGAGACTACGATCTAACTCTACCCCGGGAATATTTTCTTGATCTCCTCCACATCGCCGAAAAGCGGGCCCCGGGGGAAACCGAGGAACTGGCGAGAAAAATTAATGACGGTGAGGAGGATTTTCGGGAACTTGTCTTGGGCGCCTTCTACGGCGAACCTGGAGAAATGGAGGATGACGAACAGGACAATGAAGAAGAAACTTTTGATTTGATTGATCTTTTCCTGGAAGAATGCCTCCGTCCCGCTTTCGAACTGGTAGCGGCCAAATATGGGGAGGCGGTACTCAAGTCCAAATGGTCGGAGGGATATTGCCCCATCTGCGGCAAGGAACCCAAGATAGGCGAGATCAAAGAGGAAGAGGGAAGGCGCTACCTCTTCTGCAACCAGTGCGGCATCAAATGGCCATTCCTGAGAATCAAATGCCCTTTCTGCGGCAATGAGGAACAGCAGACCCTGGCCTATTTCACCGTGGAAGACGATGAGCGGTACCGTGTCGATGTCTGCAATGAATGCAAGCGGTATATCAAGATCGTCGATTTCCGGGAAACCAAGGAAGAGGCCAACCTCGATATCGAGGACATCACCACCCTCCATCTGGACATGCTGGCCACGGAGGAAGGCTACGACTGAAGCCCTAAAGCCGGTGCCGCCGTTTACCCGACCGGGGCGTCCCCCCACGGCCACGGGTGCCCGTAGGTCTCCCGGCCCAACGAGTTTGGACGACCAACCTGGCGGCGGCGATTGGTGTATATTATGATCAATGCTGTTTATGACCTTGATCAAAATGCGTCGCCGGGCGTGAATATCAAAAGGCGGGATCGGGATATCGGCGTGGTAGTGCGGCGCCTCCAGGAAACGATACTGGCAGAGGGCGTTCCCATCGTTTCCCGCATGGCCGCGGAAGGGTACTCCCCCTTCGCCATCCTCGCCTCAACGCTTCTGAGCCTCCGGACCAAGGACGAGGTTACCGCCGCCGCCACCGACCGGCTGCTGAAGCTGGCGGACACCCCCGGAAAAATGATGCATCTGCCGGAAGCGGCAATCAGAAAGGCCATTTACCCGGTGGGCTTTTATCGCAACAAGGCGCGCCGCCTCCGGGAAATCAGCGCCACCCTTGTCGAGAACTACGGGGGCACCGTCCCGGACAGCCTGGAGGAGCTTTTGAAGCTCAAGGGAGTGGGCCGGAAGACGGCAAACCTGGTTCTGTCCCTGGGCTTCGACAAGGACGGGATCTGCGTGGACACCCATGTGCACCGCATCTCCAACCGGCTGGGATATGTGGCGACCAGGACCCCGGAAAAGACCGAGGCCGCCCTCCGGGAGAAATTGCCCAGGAAATACTGGAAGATATACAACACCATCCTCGTGGCCTTCGGACAGAAACTCTGCCGGCCTATCTCCCCCCTGTGCAGCGCCTGCCCGGTCCGCGACTGCTGCGACCGGATCGGCGTGACCAGAAGCCGCTAACAATCCCCGCCGCGTTACCATTCAAAATTATTAGCATAATAATTCCAGTTGACTAAACGTCTCTCTACGGTTATAAGGGCACCGTCCTAATCACGGCCTGAAAACAACGCCATTGCCTATGGCTGAGCATAAGGGAGGTTTATAAATGGGCATTAAAGTCGCAATCAATGGTTTCGGAAGAGTGGGTCGTTATCTGGTCCGGGCCTGTCACGGCCATGAAGATATTGAAATTGTCGCCGTCAATTCCCGGGCAAAACCGGCGGTACTGGCCCATCTGTTGAAATACGACTCCGTGCACGGAATCTTCGCCGCCGACATCGCCGCCACGGAAAACGAACTCCTGATCAACGGCAAGAAGATCGCCATCACCCAGGTGACCTCCACGCTGGCGGACCTTCCCTGGGCCGCCCTGGGGGTGGATATCGTGCTGGAATCCACGGGGAAGTTCCGCAAGAAGGACGAGGTGGCGGGACACCTTCAGGCCGGGGCGAAAAAGATCATCATCGCCGCCCCGGGCAAGGGTATTGACGGCACCTTCGTCATGGGCGTCAACGAGCATACCTACGACGCCAAAAAGCACCACATCATCTCCAATGCCTCATGCACGACCAACTGTCTGGCCCCAGTCGTCAAGGTTCTCCATGATGAATTCACGGTGGTAAGAGGCCTGATGACCACTGTTCACGCCTATACCATGGATCAGCGCATCCTCGACGGCTCCCACAAGGACCTCCGCCGGGGAAGAGCGGCGGCTCTTTCCATCGTCCCGACCTCGACGGGGGCCGCCCGGGCCGTCACCGAGGTCATCCCGGATCTGAAGGGCAAGATGGACGGGGTGGCGCTCCGGGTGCCCACCCCCAATGTATCCATCGTCGATCTGGCCGCGGAATTGAAACGGAACGTGACCATCGCCGAGATCAACGGCGCGCTGAAGGCGGCGGCGGAAGGAAAGCTGAAAGGTATCCTGGCATACTGCGATGAGGAACTCGTCTCCGTGGACTTCACCAGCAGCCCCTACTCCTCCATCGTGGACGGCCCTCTGACCAACTTGGTGGACGGAAATTTCGTCAAGGTCTTCTCCTGGTATGACAACGAAAGCGGCTACGCCTGCCGGATGCGAGACCTGGCCCTCTATATAGGCAAACAACTGTAGGTGAACATGTCCAGATCATCGTTGATTGCCGGCAACTGGAAGATGTTCAAAACCCCCGGAGAGGCGGCGGAATTCGCCCGCCTCCTGGTGGCGGAGCTGCAAGTGCCGACGGACCGGGAAGTGGTCATCGCCCCCGCCTTTCCTTCCCTCACCGCGGTCGCCGCAGTCCTGCGGGGATCGGAAATCGCGCTCGCCGCCCAGAACGTCCATCAGGAGCCCCAGGGGGCATTCACCGGCGAAGTGGCGGCGGGGATGCTCCGTGATGCGGGGTGCCGCTATGTGATTGTCGGCCACTCGGAGCGGCGGACCTACTTTCGCGAAACCGATGAGCTGATTAATCGCAAGCTTGCCGCCGCCTTGGCCTCGGGATTGAAGCCCATCCTCTGCATTGGCGAGACGCTGACCGAAAGGGAGCAGGACAAGACCTTGGAGGTAATCGCCCGGCAACTAAAAGAAGGATTGAAGAATGTCGCCCCTGATGATATAGGGAGCGCCGTTGTCGCCTATGAACCGGTCTGGGCGATCGGAACGGGGAGAACGGCCTCGCCGGGGCAGGCCCAGGAAGTGCACGCCTTCATTAGGGATGAGCTCGGCGGGAAATACGGGCCAGCGGTCGCCCGGCGGCTCCTGATCATCTACGGCGGGAGCGTGAATCCCGTCAATATGGGAAAGCTCATGGCGGAAAAGGACATCGACGGTGCCCTTGTCGGAGGCGCCAGTCTCGAGGTAGCCTCATTTTCACAAATCGTTAACTATCCAGAGGTATAGAAAACATGCACACCCTGATCATAATCCTACACATAATCATCTGCATTGCCCTGATCCTCGTCGTCCTCCTCCAGGCCGGCAAGGGGGCGAACATGGGGGCGGTCTTCGGCGGTTCCAGCCAGACCATCTTCGGCAGCAGCGGTCCCGGAACCTTCCTCGGCAAGATGACTACCGCCATCGCCGTCATCTTCATGCTCACTTCACTGGGCTTATCCTACCTGTCCGTACAGAAGGGAAGCGCCCTGATGAAAGGCAGTGTCGGGAGGCCCGCCGCCGAGAGATCGCTGCCGGCAGCCCCGCCGGTGCCCATCGCTGCGGCGCCTATCCCGGCGCCAGCCGCCAAACAGCCCGTGACGGACCCCGTCCAGAAGTCACGCTAAAGAGGCCGTGAGACCGAAAGGGCCCCAAAATGACCAGGGCACAGGGAAAACCTGCCCGACAGGAATGTTTTCGTATTGACAAAAAACACGTGAGGATGTAGAGGAAGAGCCAGGGATCTAGTCAACAGCGCCGAAGTGGTGGAATCTGGTAGACACGCTATCTTGAGGGGGTAGTGGGCCACGCCCGTCCGGGTTCAAGTCCCGGCTTCGGCACCATTTTTATAAAAAAATGTTTTGTGATAATGGGAGGTTAGGAATCGTGCCTAACCTCCCATTATCGTTTGTGCCGTTTCTGTGCCGTTTTCTTTAAATCAAGACTGCCTTGGGTCCTTCAACCTGCTCCTTGGTATCCGAACGGAATACCCTCTCCATGAAAGCACTCCCCTCATCCCGGTCATAGTTTTTGATGTACGAATAATATTTCTCGTAGATCATCTGCATGGTCTCATGACCCATCATCTTCTGGACCCATCCGGGATGCTCACCGGCATCCAGCATCAGGGTGGCAAAGGTGTGGCGGGTCTGGTACAGCGATCTCGGAGTCAACCCAGCTTTCTTCAGACCAGGTTTCCAGACATGGAAGTTCATCGACATGGGGTCGATGTTCTTGTCGTACTGGTTGAGGAAAACGTAATCGGATTTTCCGAAGGTCTCCTTCCGCTGATCCTGGAGCGCTTCCTTAACCGGAGGAAGGATCTTGATGTCCCTTGTCGATTTCTTCGTCTTGGGCCTACCTTCCTCCCCCATGACTCGGGTTTCTCTGACCTTGATGACACCCAGTCTGAAATCGACGTGATGCCACTTGAGACCTGCCATTTCCCCGAATCTCATCCCGGTGAAGAACGCCACCGTGAAGAAATTCCGGAACCGGGGAGAGACACTGTCCAAAAACAACCTGACTTCCTCCATGGAAAGTGGATGGATGTCCGGTTTATCTGTCTTGACGTTCTTGACCCGGTCCATGGGGTTCTTCTCGATGATCTCCGAGAGGTACGCCAGTTTGAAAACCGACCGCATCGGCACGAGGATATTGTTGATCCTCTTTCTTGAGCAGGTCAGGGTGCTGACAAACTTTCGGATGTCGAGATAACCGACTTCCCTGATCGGGACATTTCCAAACCTCGGCAAAATGTACCGGTTCATCGAATATCGGTAATCGGTCAGAGTCGATAGCTTGATCTCCTTCGAGATAATGCCGATCCATTCCTTGGCCATTTCTCCGAACAGCGGGCCAGAGTCATCAGCGGGTTGGGCGGTCTGAATACAACCATTGAGCTTGATTTCCCGGAGATATTGGTCCCTAATGATTCGTGCTTCCGTAACAGATTGAGAAAGAGCAACCCGGAAGTCTTTTCCGTCGATAATCTTTCGAAAATACCAAACGCCGTCGCGCTTGATAAGGTTGTGATCCTTGTTTTTGGCCATCTACACCCTCCATTCCCTTTCAGGTATGGTCGATGTCTTCGGCCGTTTCCTCTGATTTTGTTTTGGTGTGACAACCACCTCTCTTTCTTGTTGAATTGCCTGTTGCTCAAACTCTCTAATTGACTCTACAGGGTACAAGACTCTGGATGACCCCGGAGCCCTAAAATACTTGATCAACCCTTTTGCCCGCCAATTCTTGACGGTGGACTGAGTTACTCTAAACCTATCTGCTACCTCACTTTGTGTCAAATATTCAATGTTTATTACGTGTTTCTTTACATTTATGATTGCCATCCTGTTCTTTTCCTCCAAGAGAACAAGATCGTACGATAAGAATATATTCCTGGTATATTTACTGATATATATGCATAGTTTTATGTATATGCACGATCTCAGATTGTTTCTGTAGGTAGGCCTGCCAGTTCGGCAGACCCCGTTTGAAAAATTCCCCTTTCCCCCCTGGACCTTAAGGGGAAAAGGGGGAAAGGGGAATCATGAGTCTATGAAAGTATGAGTTCCTCGTCCATCGAAAACTCAATGAATTTATGAGCTTCATCTGGTGGTTTTGTAAAATCAAATCCGAAAAAATTGATGGCTTCTGGGGCATGGGGGCCCGGCACTGCTACACTGTCGGAGCATTTAATTCGGTATAGGTAAGGATTTCCGCGCTTCCCCTCGCCCGTTTTCTCAACGACCCCTTTTTTCACTGCTTCTCGGAGAGCACTATAACGTACCATGCTGTTTCCTTTGACGTTCTGATTGATAGTGTCCTCCGAAATCGGTTGAGATTGTAGCTTCAGGAAGTCAATAATCGCTTGTTCCAACGACACTGATGCCGCGGTAGCTTGGGATGCACCCAAGATGCTCATACGCGTAGCAGGGTCGAAGGTCAAAACGGTTTCATCAATATCTACGCCATAGCGCTGAATGGTATATATAGTGCGACTTTTCCCGGCACTTTTCATGATTATCGTGGTGTCAATCCCCCCAAAGATGGCGGTTGAACCAAGAATGCCATCTCCGCCAGACCGATCACTCTTGGAAGCATGATGAACCAGCGTGATGTGGATATTGTTGTCCCTGGCCAAGCCGTGGATCCTTTCTATGGCCTTGGACATCTCGCTGTAGGAGTTTCCGTCTTTGACGTCGATGAACTTAAATAGGGGATCGATCACCACCCAAACTGGTTTTATCTTTTCGATCATCGTTTTGAGGCAAGCTAAGGGGTCTTGCCTGCCGATTGAGACACAAAGGTAAATCAACTCTGTCCCTTTTGCCCCCATATCTTTGAAGTGACGCCTAATTTCAGAGCGCTTTTCTTCCAAAGCCAGGTAGATAGCGGGGCCGGATATCGTTTCTCTATCGAGAAAGGGCTCTCCACGCGCGACGTTCAGCATTGCCTGACGAACGATGGTCGATTTGCCTACCTTCGGCTTCGCCACAACGATACTTGAGCCCCCCATAGGCAAGGTGTCCTTGATCAACCAAGGGATTTCCTCTTCAGGTTCGTTCAAGAGGTTCCCTAGGGTGATCAAATCAGTCGGCTGAGACGCTCTTTGGTCTGCATACCTCTTGAAAAGGCCCCTAGTGGTTGCCACAATCTCGTTGTCAGGCAATGGCGGATGGTTTCTGGTGTTCCAGATGTCGGCCATCGCCAAGCACTCAGCCTCAGAGAGCCCATCCTTCAGCCAACTCCCCATCAAACGGGTTAGGCTGGCATTGCGTTGACCTTCAGAGACCCCTGTATAGAGTTCTGCCATCGAGGTATCGGTGGTACTTTTCCCCCGAGATTGGAACTTGGTGAGAAATTCGATTGGAAAATCTGAAACAGATAAATCATCCAACCCGTACCCTTCGACCCATTTATATTGCACTCCGACGTTGTTGATCGACGGTGGAGCAACAACATATCCTCCCATGGACCGAATGTCCATCTTTAAGCCGTGGAGGTGAACTGCCGTTTTTATGGACGGATGATAGCGATAGAATATATGAAATCCGCGGTGCGTCTGCACCATACACGATTCCGGGAAATTATATTGTTGAAAAAGTTCAATTGAAACATCATCATCCAAATCGATGACGGCCAGATTCGAGATTGGTCCTGTGACGATCCCTATATTTGCTCTATCAGCTTGAAACCATTCACGGAGTTCGGTCTCAGTCGGCCGCCTTTTTTGAAATTCCGCCCATTCGATCATGGGTCGTTTGTCCATGAAATTAATGGGGATGAGCGAGAAGCCTCGCTTTAAGTAATGCATGGCCATTGTTAAGGTGTCGTTTCCCATGCTATTACACCATTAAGTTGACAGATATTCATTAAAAAAACCTCTATTATTTTAGTCCCATGTGTTTTTCGTGCTTACGGTTTCACCCCCGAACCTGCCTGTTCCGACAGGACCCTCTGTTTCATCCTGCTCTCCATGGCTTAGAGCTTTGTTTTCTTGAGGATTTACGCTGCATAATCGGCTGCATGCGTTAGTTACCGCCAGACCCCCCTCCTGCAGTGTTTATTGATGGGCCACTCGCTTCCGCCATCCGCCCTGCGGATCTGCGTTGGACAGTCTGGGAATTGTCAAAGAGCACTCGCCATGCGGCTTCCTTGCCATTGCCGCTTACGAGAAAAAAAATAATCACCCCTCCCGCACATGTCAAGGGTAAAGGTAAATTATTTTGATTGGTTATGTAAGCACGTGTGTAAGGCCTATATATGCATGTGTATGTCGCAAGATTCTTTTGCACGAGACGAAGGGGATCAAAAAAAATTTATCAGACGCATCCGGCGCCACCACTTTCGTAGCGGCCGCCGGCACGTCCTTCTTCTTCATTCAACATTTCCCGACAACATCTCCTCCAGAAACGGTGAACGCTTCACCGGCCTTCCTGCATACGTCGCAGAATAGGTCAGATAAAGCTGTCTCATCGCTCGTGAGATGCCCACAAATGCAATCCGTCTTTCTTCTTCAATGTCTCCGTTCTTGTGCGGCAACATGCCGTCAATAAGCCCGGTGACAAATACCACAGGGAACTCCAGCCCCTTGGCTTTGTGAATGGTCATTAGGCTGACACCATTCTTGTCATTGGATGTTTCGTCTTTGAAACTTCCCGTATAATTCAACAGCGATTTGATGTCGCTGTACCTGGTCGCTGACAGCTGGAGCTGATTGATATTGGCGATCTTCTCGTCATCAGGGCTTGGAATATCGTCATCCGTAATGAAACGATCGTACTCCAAAGCCTCCCTCAAGATGCCGATCATCTCTGCCGGCTCCAACTGGTCTTTGTCCCTCACCAGCGGATCGATGATCCCGATGAACTGTTTTACGTACTTGCGGACGTAAGGGATCTCAATCTTCATGGCCTTCAGGGCATGATAGAGATGTTTCTCCTTCATGGCCGCCTGTTCTTCCAGCTCGGTCATAAAGCTTCTGCCGATATAACGATTGGGCACGTTGATGATCTTTCTCAAAGCGTCATCGCCGTCATCCGAATCGGGGCCGTCGATGAATCGCAGATAATCAAGGAGCGTCTTCACCTCGTGGCGGCTGTAAAAGTTCATGCCGTTCTCCACATGATAGGGTATCCTATGCTTGGTAAACGCCTCCTCGATGATCCGTGATTGACAGTTGGCCCGATACAGGACGGCGAGGTCTCTGTAGCAGTATCCCTTTCTTTCCAGAAGGTCTCTAACCTCGTTGACGATCTGAAGAGATTCGTCCTCTTCATTGACACCGGCCAAAGCTGTAACGCTTTCGCCATTTGTGTTCTCAGTCCTGAGCGTCTTTTCGATCTTTCTGGTGTTGTGGGAAATCAGCTTCTGGCAGACATCCAGTATCTCCGGCGTTGATCTGTAATTCATGTCAAGTATGAACTGCTTGGAGTTTCCGAACATCTCCTTGAAATTGAGGATGTTTCCCACAGAGGCGCCGGTGAAGGCATAGATACTTTGCCAGTCATCCCCACAGACCCAGAAAGAGCTGTCTCCGTTCCTTCCCGAGACCAATAATCTCAAGATGCCCATCTGGGCAGGGTTCGTATCCTGGAACTCGTCCACAAGTATGTGGCTATACTGCTCCTGGTACTTCTTCCGAACCTCGCTGTTTTCTTTCAATAGCCGATATGTCTCGGTTAACAGGTCATTCAGGTCCAGTTGGAGATTTTTTCTATTTGACTCTTCATAGGCCATATATACATGTCCTATCTTCATCATCATGAGATCGCCCTGGTAGATGTCCTTGAACTCCTGCCAGGTGATCAGGTTGTTCTTCGCGAGTCCGATCTCTCGAACGATCATGCCAGCGGGGATCTTCCCGATCTTCTCTTTTTTGGCCAACTTCTTGATCAACGTCAGCTGATCCTTTTCGGTGAGGATCTCGAAGACCTTGCCTTCGGTTTTCAGCAAGCTGTAACAGAAGGCGTGAATGGTCTGAAGCTGGACCTTGGAAGTCATCTTGTCCAGAACCGGCTTCAGCTTCTCCTTCATTGCGGCAGCTGCGTTTCTTGTAAAGGTCAGCCCCAGGATATTCTCCGGCGCTACTCCATGATTGCGGATCAGATTGCCGATCCTGTAGGTCATGGTCAGCGTCTTTCCAGATCCCGGTATTGCGAGAACGGATGCCACTCCATTGCCGAAGCTGGCCGCTTTACGCTGTTGTTCGTTCAGTTGAGGTCTTCTGTTCATCTATTCTCAACCTCCTTGAGTTTTCTGTTTTCAATGGAATCATGCCGCCTCTTCCCGATACCAATCGTCGCATGCGCCCTTGTAAAAGCAGTCAGGGCATCTCCAGCTCGTATCGTTGGGGATGAATACTCCCTTCGAAATGCCCCCCCAGACCTCTTTGATCTTTCGGACTGCTCTTGTCTCGTCCCATCTGTCTCTTGCCGTGTAGTACCGCTTGAACTGGGGCACCCTGGTCTTGATCAGGACGTCCAACTTCATGATGATGTTTCGATCGCCATAGCCGTTGAACCTGCTGGCCAGATGATAAAGGGTCAACTGCGGATTCTTGCTCACGTCAGATTCAGTATATGACCGCGCCGCTGTCTTGAAATCGGTGATGATAATGTTCCCCTGTTCGTCCTCTTCAACCAGGTCCATTACCCCGACTATGGGAATGGGCAGATGATCGATTCCGAACCGAAACGCCTCCTCGATGGCCAGGACAACGGTATTCTCATCATGGAAGCTTTCGAGATAGACCTTAAGCAGGGACTTCCCCTGCTCCATAAGGATCTGAAAGCTGTTCTCCGGTCTGTATTTGATTTCATCATTCTCAGATGCCCGGATTGTCCAGTGATAAGCGAACCTGTCCTGAAGTTGATCTACGGTCATGACATCCCCCATCATCCTTTCCTGATGGAAATCGGCAAGAGCCTGATGGATGCAGCTTCCGAAGGTCATATTATCGGACATAAACTCCGGTTTCAGTTTGTCTACCCTGGAAAACCGGTAACTCAGACTGCATTCCATGTACTCGGCAATGGCCGATGCAGACAGGTGTGGTCCTTTACGAAACTCCGTAAGTTTCATTTTGTAAATCTCCTTGATAAGCGGCGAGATCCGGACACAGGGTTTCATCCGTGTCACAGATCCCGCCCATAGGGGTTAAATTGATGGTCTGTCAGGCCGCCTGTTGCAGATGCTTGATGAAGTTCTTGGCCTCTTCAGCAGTAATGTTCTGGAGAGGCTTGTGGAACTTGTCGGCGAATATCATCACGAGCTGCCTTTCATTGATTCCTCTCCGTTCGGCAAGCTTCTCGATGGCCTTGATCTGGGCCTCGGACGGCCTAACCTGACCTTTCTGATCCTGGGGATCTGAAGCTTTCTGATCCTTCTGCCTCTCTCCAGGGGCCTGATCTCCTGAATCTGGAGGTTGGGTGGCTGCTTCAGCGCCCTTGCCTGCTTTTTCCGTCGCTTCCTTCCCTTTGTTCGGTTCAGTTCTTCGGTCATCAGTATTCGCTTCTCCTTTTGACTGCCCCTGTTTCGACGGAGCCTGTTTCGTTTCGTTGACAGATGCCTCATGCGTGTTGTCCCGGCGATTTCGATTTCTCGATCGTCCGTTGTCGTCTTCCGATGAGTCTTCCAGCTCTCCCAGTTCCTCCAGGCAGGTCATGCCGATATTGGTGAAGTCCCGGAGGGCCCTTGCTTTGGCCCTGGTAGCGGCAACCCTCAAGATATGCTCCGCAACCATACGATTCACGTTGACCGGGTTCGCATCGGCAAGCTCTACATAGGTCTCTCCCGATGCAGATTCCACCGTGGCCCGACAGATCGCTTCCATCTTGTTCTCCTTGGAAGGATACTGGAGCGCCTCGACGATCAACCGCCTGATGCCCTTCTGATGGGCCAGATCCAGCAGCCCTGAATACAGGACGAACTCCTTGGTCTTAATCCTGGTGATGAACCTTTCATCCAGCTTCGGAACCGGATTCTGGATAACGTCGGCGCTTTTGACATTGCCGTTGCCGTTGATTACCGCCAGGATATGCTTGCAGACAAAGGCCGGGTCTTTTGCGATTCCGTTGATGTAGTCTCCGCAGGTGCAGGCCTTCGAGCCATTGTTGCCGCTGACCCGATAACAGATCTTACCTTCCGAGCTTTCCACGTAGAACTGACCATCCGGTGTCCGAAACACCTTCAGCCCGTTCGATTTCCCGTTCTTTCGTGACAAATCTTCAGTGGTCATTTGTGTCCTCCTGATCTCCGTTAGAACGGCACATCTCCGTCATTTTCAGACTCATGCCCTTCGTGTTCCGAGTCCTTCACATAACCTCTGCCATCCGTCTTGATGAACTCGATCTGGTGGGCGATGAGGCGGTAACCGCTCTTCTGGTTTCCATCCGTGTCCGTCCACTTCTGCTGATCCAACATGCCTTGCACAGCGATCTTGGCTCCCTTGTGGAGACACTTCGTCGCCAGCTCGGCCAGTTTCTGATAGCAGCTTACGCGAATCCAGCTCGTCTTGTCCTTTCCCGAACGAAACGCCATGGGGAAGGTTGAGATAGCCACTCCGTCAGGAGTGAAAAAGTCCTTCACGTCGTCGCCGAGATTGCCTGTGATGATTACCTGATTCATTGTTTGTTTCTCCTTTCTGCTTTTGATGGGTTTTTAGGGTCCTTGGCCCAGAAGATGGAGAGAACAGGGTGGCAGCGTAGCCCAAGCCTGCCTCATAAACCCTGTCTCTCCTGAGGAAGAGGTGGATGGGATACTCGCATCCGGCTCAAGAGGGGAAAATCCCATTTTAGGAATGTTGAACTTTACCGGTCCTTGAAGATTAGAAGTAGCGGTAATGCTCTGATGGAGGGGATCCCCAGCTCATGCCGGGTTATAAATACCATCCTGATGGTTATGCTCTTCGATTGTCCTGAAAGTTGATTTATTACCGAGTTGATACAGCGCTATACGGTGGTTCGGACAACGTCTTTCTAAGCGGCAAGAGCCAGACGAATCTTCCTTTTGGGCAGATCCTCGATGGAATCATGGATCGCCTCTTTCAATATCGCCATGGCTGTCTTCATTTTCTCCTTCATCTGGGCATTGTAGTTGAGCCCGTAGGGAGAGATCCCGGAAATGGCATCCTGGGCGATGGCAGCCAGTTCTTTCAGCTTCTCATCGTCGAAGATATTCCGGGTAGTCAAATCAGCCAGGAATTCATGAAGCTTGTTGAACATGCTGCTCTTGATGGTTTTGCCCTGCCCATTGTCCTTGCCCAGTCTCTCGACGAGACTGCTGACAATCTCCGCAAATTCCTCTCTCAAAGCAACCGCGGCCATGGTCCTTGCATCCTCCATCATCTCCTCGAACTTCTTCACCTCCCGCTCATAGACGGCAGGCGAAAGGATGCTTCCCTTCCCAGGTACATCCAGGGACAGGAAGCGCCAGTCGAATTTGAACTTCGAGCGGATGTCCATGGGATAATCCGCTTCATTGAAAAGCTCTTTGAGATGGCGCTTTGCCTCCTCGCGGGCCAGGTCGTAGGTGCCGACAAAGGCATCTACCTTCTCCAGAAACTTTTCTTTCTGGTAGTTCAGGCGCTCATCCACGAACCCCAGCGATTCCTTGGGAATCAGGTAAAGACTGGTGATCGGGAATGGCAGCGCATACTGCTTCACCAGATCCCTCGCCTGGTGCGTCGAGGTGTGCAGCGGCCCCAGCAGCTCCGGATTGATCAGAAACTTCTTCCCGCGAAGCCACTCCGAGTTTTGGGAAACCTTTGTCATGTGGCTCTGGTCCAGCATCTTGCTGCCCATCCAGGTGGACGTGCTCAGCTGGATCAGACAGGCTTTCCTGAAAACATTTTCAAATTCACTCATTTCTTTCCTCCTTGTGATTGGTTGTTTTACCCGCACAGTTGCAGGTATTTTTTGATCTTCTGCTTGCCCTGGTAATAGGCGGGGGTAAGCTGTTTGTGGATCTCCTTGCCCAGCAACTCCTTCAGGAACTGTGATTCCTCCAGACAGGCCTTGCCGGCAAAGCCCCTTGTCTCGATGTGGATCTCTCCGTCATCAGAGACATCGACAATAATCTCTTTCATGGTGTGATCCTTTGACTGAAATGGATTTTCCGTTCAGGCGGGGTCAGGATTTGTTGATCAAATCCTTCTCCTGCATGGAGACATACCCCCTGCTCGATACGACAAGATGGTCCTGAACCAGGATGTTCAGAAGCTTGCCGCATCGAATGACATGATCGGTGAAGGCTACATCTTCTGCGCTGACCTGGATATTCCCTGATGGATGGTTGTGCGCCAGTACAATGTACGCGGCATTGGCCAGGATAGCGCTCCTGAAGATCTCTGCTGCGGTTGCGCCACAGACATTGATCCTGCCTACAGCTACGGTCTCCACACCAAGCAGGTGCAGATCCGTCGCCAGCATGATGGACAGAAGGATTTCCCTGTCCGATGACACAAGCTCATCTTTTACCAGATCATAGGCCCTTGCCGGTTTGTCGATCAAGACAATCGGCATGTCGACATGCTCCTTCACAAGGCACACCCTGCAGCGGGCCGCCTTATAGGTTGACGGTTTCACCGACTCCTGATGGTTGCATTCGTTCTTCCTGTGGGAATAGACGCGCTTCAGGATGGATGCAGCAGCCAATGTTTCACCTCCTTCTCTGTGATGATTGTTGCGGCGAGAGTTCTTTCAATTGCAGCTCTCGCCGGTGCAGAAATCAATCGACCAGGCGGGAAATGGTCGCCAATGGCTGGGTTTCCCATCTTTCCATGACCGGGTGGGTGTCGAAGGTTTCGCAAAGTCTTGCCTGGGCCTTGAAGCTCAGGTCGTCGAACATGATCTCGAACTTTGCCAGCCGATTCGTTTCCTCTTCGTCCATGGGCACATCCGGGGCATCTCTCTGCTTCATTGTTGTTTTTCCTCCTTTCTGTTTGGATACGGGGACGAACCCCATGTTACAGATCTCAGTGATCCAGCCGCCTGTGCCGTCAGAAGATCTTGCCGGTCTTCAGAATGTCATCGAGGGAATATCTCGACTTTGGCCAGTCCTTGCGAAACGCCGTGCCGAGGGCCTGCTTGATCTTCAGGATCAGTTTGTATTGGCCGATGCTCCCATAGCAGTCGGCCTTGATTTTCTTGTCCGTCTTTATGGCTTCTATCGCCTGGTTCTCAAATCTCTCCAGGATGTCCATGACGGCATTCCTTGAAATGGCCTCTTTGAAGATATATCTCCTGTCGATGTCGCTTCACCTCCTGTCCCTACAGTTCATTGACCCTGATCCGAAGATGATCGTAAAACCATGCCGCAATCAGGCGTCGATGGCAGAGCGTCCCCGGTTTTTCCCAGCAGAGGATCACAGCGTCTTCTCCCAGGTCATGATAGACCTTTTCCGGGTCGAGCTTATCGAGAACGTCCTCCTGATAGATCTCAGTGTAATTTTGCCAGGAGAGGTTGTGATGCTTGTAATCTTTGACGAGGGACCAGCCGGGGCAGAGCTTTCGATATTGCCGGGTGTCTTTCAGCCAGGGGAGATGTCTGGGGAAGGTGTTGGATACAGCCACCAGGTTCAATCCCGGCTCCCTGATCCTGTTGGAGAAGTAGTATGATGTCTTCATGCATGTGTCTCCTTCCAGATCTCGCCGGGTCGTCAGACCCTTAAAACCAACCTTATCGATTTTTCGTTGCGGATCTCTCTGACCTGGTAGCTTTTCCTTTTCGCTTCCCGTTTAATGCGTTCGACACTGTAAGCCTGCTTCAGGATACCGGCGTCTTTGCCGATCTTCTGCTCCAAACCTCCGGTGTGCCAGCTATCCCACAAGAGGACATATTTTGACCCTCTCCTGACGACGCCTATCTCATAGACGCATTCCGGGACTCTGATTGCATGGTCGCATTTACCGAGTTCTTCCAGATTGATTCCCTCCGGTAATGGGCTGTCGCCAACCCAGCGGCCATACCACTGGTACGCTTTCTGATCTTCCTGAAAGCTGAAGCCGAGTATTTTACACGCCGACTTCAGGTCCTCCAGGGAGAGTATCTCCAGTTCGATCTTGGCTATGTGGCTCAATGGATCCTCCTTTCGTTACGATGGTCGGTCTATGCCGCTTTGTTCCCGTTGAATCCGCAGATGCTGCATGCAGAGGGGTCACGGCAGCTTTCGCATACCTTCTCCCTGTCCATCATGGATGGTATCTTCTCGAAGATGGCATTCAGCGTCTTGCTCATGGGCTTGTCCAGGGCCCAGGCGATTCTTCTTAAGGTTGCTGAACCGGATTCCGTCAACTCGGGTGTGTAGGCCACTTTGTTTCCTCCTTTCTGATCCGTTATCCGGAGCTTGCCGGTAAAAAATCATTCGTTGCTCTCCTTCAATATTCCGAAATTCTCTTCCCTCTTCATAATCTCGGCACAAATTGAATCCTTCTTGTTGACCGGCCTGATCTTCCTTTGTTCATCAGGTTCCTCATCCGGCGTATTGGCCAGTCTTGCTCTTGTCTTCGCCCATTGCCTGAGGGCGTCAATGTCCTCCCGCATGGTTCGGGAGAGTGGAACTAAGGCGTCATACGCCTGGTCGAGACCATCAAATAATGAATCCTTGGCAAGTTGTTCTATCTCCGCTCCGGTGTAGCCGTTGAGCCGGTCAGAACTACTGATGGGAATTTCCGATCCCCATTTTCTATTCATGATTCGGATGATCTCTTTTCTTTCAGTTGATGTAGGCAGATCCACGAAGAATGTCGCATCGAACCTGCCTGCCCTGATGAACTCTGGTGGAAGCTGAGAAATGTTATTCGCTGTAGCCATGACCAGGACGCTGGATTTTGTCTCCTGCATCCATGTAAGGAAATGGCCGAACATACCGGCGGTGGTTCCTGCATCGGTTTCACCGCTGGATTTTGTTCCCGCAAATGCCTTCTCAATCTCATCAATCCAACAGACGGCCTTACCAAAAGCGTCGATCAGCCGGGTAGCTTCCCTCATGCGTCTTTCCGATTCTCCTACAAGTGAGTTCTTGAGAGATCCGATATCCAGACGTATCAGGGGCCAACCCAGTATGGATGCAGTCGCTTTCGAGGCTAAACTCTTTCCGGTGCCGGGAATGCCAACGAGTAAGATGCCCTTGATTTGTGGTAAATTTTTGTTGTTGTCGGGGTTGAATGCTTGCGATCTATTTTCGATAAATGCCTTGAAGTTGTTCAGTCCTCCTACGTCGGCGATGTCCGCGGGCTCCCAGAATTCCATGAGTCCAGACTTTCTGATCATCTGGCCCTTGGCCTCGGAAATGACCCTGGTCGAGAAATATCCTTTCCGGATAAGCGACAGGGCGAAGGCCGTCTCAGATTCAAACTCTGTCAGACCTTTTGCAGCTCTTGCCGCCTTTCGGTTGGGTTTGATGTTATGGGGTTTGCCCAGATCGTTCTGGAGTGTAAACAGTTCCTCGTCATCGGGCAGTGGCAGGTCCACCAGATGGAAGAACTTCTCGACTTCTGATTTGAGTTGGATGATGGGCGATACCATCACCAGTGCGCAGCCGGTGGCTTTCCAGCGTGCGATACCGTTTTGGATCGCTTGGATTACTTCCGGGCTGTCCAGAAACAGGTGCAGGTTATGGGCAATCAGGACCGTATCCTGAAAGCCGTTCAGCCAGCTTAACGCTTCGACAGGGTCTTTGATCTCGTCGATGGGCTTTAAAGTTGATGCGTCCCTTATTCCCCTGAGGCAGTCCCAGATAACGAATGTCCATCCGTCACATGGTAAAGCTTCTTCAGCTCGATGCGGCTCTTGGGTGAGGACGCAAAGGGCTGGGAAACCCGCTTGCAGATAGTCGTGGATCATAGATAGTTCCTCCTTTGGATGTATTGTTGTTGTCGCCGAAGCGACTGATTGAGCTTATGGGTCAATGTCACCTGTTGGTGATGTTGATTGTCATAGAGATTTTGCAAGTCCCCTTCGGGGGTGATTGATAATGGCAAACCGTCGAGCGTCTTGAGATAGCCGCTGATCGGTCAGTTTCAGATGCACCCGGGGGAGATTGTGAAAATCAGGGTGACCAGAACTATTGGGAGTTTTGATCGGTGGGTCTGAAAATCAAGGTCACCGGTGGTCTTGATCGGGAATTTCAAGTAGTCTTGGGGGACGCTTGAAAATTGGTGAAGACAAAGGCCGCGTTTGTTGGGATTGTCAAAAGCGATTTGCTTCCGGTAGGTGATGTGGCGGGAAATGTTGAATGAAGAATGTGAAAAAGGCCAAGTTTCCTGCGTTAACAGGAGCTCTGGCCGGTATAGAAGGATAATTTCTCTATGAAAACCTTGAATATAGGAAATTCTTTATGTATCGCTGTAATCGAGCTTTAGGAAGAATTATAGCCATATTACCATTTGCGTAAAACAATTGACAGATACTAAAATATGTGATAAATGAGATATTCTAAGCGAAACACTGTACGTGCCTCTGAAAACACTGTGATGGGGCCGAAAAAAGTCTTTCAACTCATCATTGACCAAAGCCGAGCGAGGGATGTGTATGAGGCTTCTGAACGAGATATTCCCACCCCAAAAATCGAATGCTGTCCAGAATACCGTTGAAGAGTGGTGATTTTGTGTTTTGGAGAAAAAACCGAAATTCCAATCCATCCGCTGTTCCACTGGAAGATCTACGGCACATCCTGGAATCGTCTAACGTCAAATCATGCCAAGAAGGGGATACCTTGGTTGTATCTCAAGAAAAATATACCACGCGAATTTCCGTCCTTAATCCCCCCAAGGGTCGATCCAACAATGGCCAGATTCGTGCGATTGTCCGCATCACAACGGTCTTGCCTGCTCAAATGCAGGAAGTTGTCACAGCGCCGGAAATGACCGTCGTCATGAACAGGTATGCTGCCCTTGGGGCTCTGACATGGCAACGCAACCAGGTTTTTGTCGGTTCCCGACTCACCGTCTACGAAGCCGAAGATTCCTGGAAGAAGTTACATGTACCGCTACTTTTACTTGCCGTACTCAGTGGCACAGAGGCAATTCTCGGTGCAATACGGCGCAGTTTATATAACGAAAACGGTCGAGAGGGCAATTCTGCTTGGACGGCAGACGACTTGGAACAGGTCAATCATTATCTCTCCCAGGTCTGTATCTGCACCGTCGGGCGCAAACATTTTACAGCAGAAATCGGCCTGGAGGCTGGGAACGTAAGTGCAACGGCTGGTCATCACGCGACAGCGTTGCTTGAACTCATGAACGACGAACCGCACCCCGAGCTTGGTGGCGGACTGTTCTGCCTCTTGCAGATGCCACACCGGCTAAAAGACCATAAGGAGCTGATGCAGATTTGTGTTCAGCTCAACACGATGGAAATGGAAGCCCAGGACCAGCCGCCTCACTTCGGGGCATGGTGTGCAGGCACGCTTGGTGACAATCCGGCCTACGTGAGTTTCTACCCCAACTTCCTGCATTCTGTTGATGGCATAGCCGTAAACGCGGCGACCTGGGCCGTCAATCGCGCTGAATGGTCCAATCGTGTAATGGAGTCCCTTGGCGTCCATTTATAACCTTTGAAGGGAACCGCTTGTTTGGAGGCAATCCGGCAGGTCTAAAATGAGAAGAAAATCTGAATTTGCTAGGCGAATTACAATTGTGTCATCTGTTTTGTTATCCTTGGCATGGTTCGTAATTTTATTCATAGCAATATTGGATGATGGATTTCATAAAGTACCTGTTTTAATAGCAGTAGGAGTTGGCATTATTATCTTCTTCATCCCTTTTGGGGTTAGTAGAACAATATATTGGATTCTTGAAGGGATCGATAAGGATAAAGAAGCGCTCAAAAAGCCAAAAAGATTATTGAGGCTCTCATGAAAAAATGCCCTTTTTGTTCTCAAGAAATCCAAGACGAAGCGATCGAATGCAGGCATTGTAAAAAATGGCTACGCGAGCAAGAGGAATCGAAAACAAACACGGAACAAGAGAAGAATAGGTCGTTGAGCAAGTGGTCGGTATCACAAGGCCCCCCTATCAAATCCGGGAAGAGTTCATCCCTGCTCCTAATAAGAAGGGAGGGTTCAGAATCAGAATTTTTCGAGATTCGGGTGCCTTTGACGTCTACCATGAACTCGCCCATGCCTTGGTCGCAAGTGGTCGGCTTGCAGTCAGAGAAGGTGTATGGGATACATAGTGGGATACATAAAAGGCAGTTCCTGTTTTATAATGGGTTTAGTGAGCTTAGAGTGAAGGCTGCGCAAGGGGACGCAGATGCCCAATACTTGCTTGGTCATACGTATGGGAATCATTTTATTTTTAATATTTTTTACAGGGGCGATGCCAAAGCTGTGAATTGGTTTCGGCAGGTGGCTGAGCAAGTGCATAAAAAAGCCCTGTTCTGGCTGGATTATGCCGAAGCTGTGAAGTGGTTTCGGCAGGCAGCTGCGCAAGGGCACAAAGAAGCCCTGTTCTGGCTGTTTACATTATATCAAATTGGTAATGATGGCAGACCAGATTATACGGAAGTTGCTAAGTTGATTCGGCAGGCAGCTGAGCAAGGGCACAAAGATGCCCAGTTCTGGCTGGTTACCTTGAATGTAAGTGGCAATGGTGTCAGGCAGGATTATGCGGAATCTCTGAAGTGGTTTCCGGAAACGAACGAGAGAGATGTAAAATCAACGCAGATTGTGAGTTGGTCGAAAAGGTGCAATCAGATTATTTCGAAAATAAAGACTTATCTGAAAATATGGGGCCTCTTAGGAACTATGCAGAGACTGTAAAATGGTATCGAAAAGCGACTGAGAATAGTAATACGTTTGCTCAGAATAAACGGGATAAATGAAAGAACCAAAGGTTGAAGGTTGATGATATGGGCAAGTATGAAGGCACTTAACGAATCCAGTGATAGGATCTGGCAATGTAACCGTCTGACGGAGACATCTTTACCTGATCAAGCCGTTGGGATAAGCCTTTCGAGGATGTCCTATTTTCATGATCGGGAGGTGGCATATGACGATGGCGGAACGGAGCGCCCATTGGCGGAACATCATAGATCAGCAGGCGGCGAGCGGTCAGAGCGCCCTGCGATATTGCCGGGAGTCCCATATTCCCCCGGGCCGTTTTTATTTCTGGCGTCGCAGATTCAGTGAACACCCAGCATCCCCACATGGCTTCCTGGAAGTGGTCCCCGGCGGATCGGCAGGGAGTCCATCCGGGATTTGCATCCATATCGGCAAGCACCTTGCCATCCAGGTCGAACGGGGCTTTGATCCCTTCACCCTTCGTGCCGTGGTCGAGATCCTCAGTGATCGATGTTCGGTCTGACCTCAGCAACACGCATCTACTTATACCGGGGTTCCTGCGATATGCGCAAGTCCTTTGACGGTCTGTGCGGTATCATCCGTACGGAGCTGGGGGCAGACCCCCTTTCGGGCTCCCTTTTCGTCTTCGTCAATCGCCGGCGCAGCATGGTCAAGATGCTTTACTGGGATCGCGACGGTCTGGTGCTGTGGTTCAAACGCCTGGAGCAAGGCTGCTTTGTTCTTCCTGCCCGGTATCCTGCCGGCGGCTGCATCGAGCGTCGGGATCTGGCCATGCTTCTGGAGGGAATCGTGCCGAAAAAAGTGGGAAAACGATTCAAAATACACAATAATGCTTGACATATTAACCATTATGTGCTATCAGATCACCCATGATACTGACACGCTCACAGGCCAACGAGCTCCTTGCCGAAAAGGAAGCGTTGATCATCGAACTTACCGCACAGAAGGATGCCCACATCCAGAAACTGACGGAGAAGCTCGAATCCACTCAGCGACAGTTGGCCATCCTCCAGCGTCAGATGGAGCAAATGCTCCGGCGTCTATACGGACGCAAATCCGAGAGGCTCAACCCCAACCAACTGATGTTCGATAACATCGTCATCGATTCCATCGAACAAGGACAAAATGCACCACCCGAAACGCCGGAAGAAACAACCACCGTCCGGAAAACAGCCTCACCCCGCGCCCACCATGGCCGCGTCCCCATTCCCGAGCACCTCGAACGGGTGGAGATCCTCCTGGATGTCCCCGAAGAGCAGAAGGTCTGCCCCGAAACAGGGGAGCCCTTGAAGGTGATCGGGGTGGAGGTCTCGGAAAAGCTGGAGTACCGGCCGGGGAAACTTCTGGTCAACGTCTATAAACGGCCTCAGTACGGACTGCCGGAAGGCGCCGGGGTCGTCTCCGCACCCATGCCCGATCATCCCATCGCCCGGTGTAAAGCCGATACAGGACTGTTGGCCTACATCACCGTGAGCAAGTTTGCCGATCATCTGCCCCTTTATCGTCAGGACGGCATCTTCGAGCGGGAAGGGGTGGCGATTCCCCGGGCGACCCAATCCAGTTGGCTCATGCAGACCTACGATGGAATCCAGATTCTGGAGAAGGTCCTCCGGGACGCTCTTTGCGAGAGCGATGTCATCTTCACCGACGATACGGTCACGCCCCTGCAGGACAAGGGCAACGGGAAGGTGAAGAAGGCCAGGATGTGGGTCTATGTCCGGGGAGGAGCAGGTCCGCCGCTTACGGTTTATGACTTCTCCATGGATCGCAGCAAAAGGCGACCTCTTGATTTTCTTGAGGATTATCTGGGGTATGTTCATGCGGACGCCTACAGTGGCTATGATGAGTTGTTCCGGAGGCCGGGCATCATCGAGGTGGGCTGCTGGGCACATGCCCGGCGGAAGTTCGATGAATCGGTGTCTTCCCGTCCCCAGGAGGCAACGGACATCCTTGCCCGTATCGCCCGCCTATATCACGAGGTGGAGACCCCCTGCGCCGAGGCAACACCGGAAGAGCGGCGCCGCTGCCGCCAGGAGTGGGCCAGGCCGATCCTGGACGGGATCTTTGCCAGGATCGAGGAGATGAGGCCCAAAACGATCCCTTCGGAACCGTTGCGCAAGGCCATTGATTATGCCCTGAACCAAAGGCAGGCCCTGTATCGCTATCTCGAAGACGGCAGGCTCAGGCCGGACAACAACCTGGCAGAAAACGCCATGCGGCCCGTCGCGGTGGGAAGGAAGAATTGGTTATTCGTTGGCAGCGAACGGGGTGGCCGGGCCGCGGCCCTGTTCATGAGCCTCATCCAATCCTGCAAAAACTGCAACGTCAATCCCTGGGAATACTTCGACGACCTCCTGCGGAGAATCATGAGCCACCCGGTCAGCCGGCTGAGGGAACTTCTGCCTGACCAGTGGAAACCCCTGCCTAAAAGATGATCGCGCCTTGGTCCTGAAGACCCGTTGATCCACAACCACCGGTCTGCGCTTCACGGCCGCCGAGCACCCAACCCATCACTGTATCTCGTCAGATTTTCAAAGAACCCGTCGCCGTCAGTCGATGGCTCTGACCGACTGCCTCACCATACTCAATTTTGAAACAACCGCCAAGATGAGTCCGTCAGACGGTTACTTGCCAGGATCGAGGAGATGAGGCCCAGAACGATCCCTTCGGAACCGTTGCGCAAGGCCATCGATTATGCCCTGAACCAAAGGCAGGCCCTGTATCGCTATCTCGAAGACGGCAGGCTCAGGCCGGACAACAACCTGGCAGAAAACGCCATGCGGCCCGTCGCGGTGGGAAGGAAGAATTGGTTATTCGTTGGCAGCGAACGGGGTGGCCGGGCCGCGGCCCTGTTCATGAGCCTCATCCAATCCTGCAAAAACTGCAACGTCAATCCCTGGGAATACTTCGACGACCTCCTGCGGAGAATCATGAGCCACCCGGTCAGCCGGCTGAGGGAACTTCTGCCTGACCAGTGGAAACCCCTGCCTAAAAGATGATCGCGCCTTGGTCCTGAAGACCCGTTGATCCACAACCACCGGTCTGCGCTTCACGATCGCCGAGCACCCAACCCATCACTGTATCTCGTCAGATTTTCAAAGAACCCGTCGCCGTCAGTCGATGGCTCTGACCGACTGCCGCACCATACTCAATTTTGAAACAACCGCCAAGATGAGTCCGTCAGACGGTTACCTGGCAATGACGCAACAGGCACCTCGCCACAGATGGCGTATTGGAAGGAAAGATTATGCCGAAAATAGAAGATAGTCACTCCCCCGACATGGATCTTTTTTTACAGACCATTGTCAGCATGGCAGTTGAATCCTGGCGTTTTGGCCGGGTATTTGATCGTCTGCTGCTGAAACTCGATGCCGGGGATCAGAACCGGTACAAGAGCCAGTTCCGTTGGTTTATCAAAAAGGTAGAGGAGGCCTTGGAGCAAGCGGATCTGAGGATCGTCAACGTCGAAGGCCATCCTTTCGACTCCGGAATGGCCGCTACACCCCTGAATATCGAAGAGTTCGATGCGAAGGATGCCTTGATGGTCGATCAGATGCTTGAGCCCATCATTATGGGGAAAGAAGGTTTGGTGAAGACAGGAACCGTCACTTTGAGGAAGATGGAATTATGAAAAATTTCGTTGGTATTGACTTGGGTACAACAAACAGCGCGATCTGTTCATATGACGGTTCCGGTATTCGCATCTGGAAGAGTCCACAGCAGAATGATGTAACACCATCGGCAATTTATATCGACAGGCGCGGGAATAAACAGATCGGGTTCAATGCATACAACATGGCTCCTCACAGCCCTGACAATTCTGCTTTGTTGTTTAAGCGGCTGATGGGAACAAGTACGCCGGTGAATCTTCCTGCAGTGAATATCACAATGACTCCCGAACAGTGTTCTGCAGAGATTCTGAAGGTTCTTTTCGGCTACTTGCCGGAGGAAATACGCAACGACCCCGACACCGGCACCGTCATCACCGTCCCTGCTGCTTTTAACCAGATGCAGAAGAGCGCCACGATGCAGGCTGCCAGTATGGCCGGTCTTGGCAAGGTCGCGCTCATGCAGGAACCGGTCGCGGCGGTCATGAGCGTCATGCGTGCTCGCAACACGGATGGCATGTTCCTGATATACGACCTTGGTGGCGGCACCCTGGACATCGCCATTGCCGAAAGCATCGGAGGGCGGGTCAACCTCCTTGCCCACGGTGGCATCGCCATGTGTGGAGGACGGGATTTCGATCGCGTCCTCGTCGATAACGTCGTCCGCCCTTGGCTGTTGGAAAACTTCGACCTCCCGGAAGACTTTTCAGTGAGCCAGAGCTTCAAGTCTCTAATTCGACTGGCAATTTGGTCTACTGAACGCGCCAAGATAGAACTCTCGGCACGCGAGAATTCAGTCATCAGCCTGTCGGAAACCGAGGCTCGGGTTCGAGATCTCAACGGCAAGGAAGTCTATCTCGATATTCCCCTGCAGCGTGACATCTACGACAAGCTGATTGCCGAGCGCGTCGGCGAATCAATCGAGTCTGCCCGGGAGACACTCAATAAGGCCGGTCTTTCTCCTCATGACCTGGAACGCATTGTTTTCGTCGGTGGCCCGACCCATTACAGACCGCTGCGCGACAAAGTTGCTTTTGAACTGGGGATTCCGGGGAACACCGATGTAAATCCCATGACGGCCGTGGCGGAAGGGGCGAGCCTGTTTGCGGAGTCCATCGACTGGAACTCCCATAACCGGTCACGCAAAAATGCCCGTGGGCAGATTTCCTCTGGCGGTGGGCTGGCACTGTTTTTCAACTTTATTGCCCGCACGCCAGATGTGAAAGCCAAGATCGCTGTCCAGTTGGCTGGCCAATCTGCGTCAGGCTCAGAGTTCCAGATCGACAGCGTCGATACTGGTTGGACCTCCGGCCGTCTCCCTCTCAAGCATGGCGCAACCATCGACGTCACCCTGACAAAAACAGGCGACAACACGTTCAAGGTGTTTGTGTTCGATTCTGTAGGCGGCCCCATCGCTTTGAAACAGGACAAGATCGTTATTACCCGAACCGCCGCCACCGTCGATGCCATTCCAGCCTCTCACTCGGTTGGCATTGAGGTTTTGGAGAAACTAGGCGGCCGCCCTGTCCTCGACTACCTGGTTCGCTCGGGCGACTCGCTACCAAAGAAAGGCCAAAAGGTTTTCAAGGCTGCTGAGACGCTCAAATCAGGTGCCCTGGGATCACTCAACCTAAAGCTTTGGGAGGGCGAAATCGAAGATCCCATTACCGACAATCGCCCCATCGGCGTCTTGAAGATTGCTGGTTCCGATTTCGATGACGGCGTGATCCCAGCCGGGGCCGACTTGGAGTGTGACTATGAGATCCTGGACTCCGGTAACATCATCATTGAAGTGTCTGTGCCCTGCATCGGCGGCACTTTCCACTCCGGGAGAAACTTCTATTCCCGCCAGGAAGGACAACTCGACTACACCGCTGCCGCCGTCATGGTTGTCGAGGAAGGCAAAAGAACGTTGAGCCGCATCGACCAGATCAACGAGGTTGTAGACAGCACGAAACTGGATCAAGCACGGCAGAAACTCGAATTCGCTGTCTCGCTTGATCCAGAGGAAGCAGAGGCCGAGAAATCCCAAGAGGCCATGGAGAAGATTCTCGATGCACGGAAACTCCTTGCCCAGGTACGAAAGGAGCACCTCAAGGAAATTCGGCAGATTGACCTTGATGGAGTCGTGTCCTTTTTTGATGAGTATATCCGCCAACATGCCCGCCCGTCCGAGGCATCAGCCTTCGATAACCTGGCGAAGACGGCTCAACGCTCAATTGATCGAAATGATAAGGATTTCGAGTACCACCTCGATGAACTGAAAGGCAAGAATTTCGAGATCCTCTGGCGGCAGGATTGGTTCGTGGTCGAGAGGTTCAAATCGATGGTCCGCTCACCCCACATGTTTGCCGACAAGCTCCGCTTCGCAGAACTGACCAAGATCGGCACACAACTAATGCAATCAGATAATATCGTTAAGCTTCGTGTAGTTGTGGGCGAATTATATTCAATCAAAATCGGGAGTGGTTCTGAAAACGACTTGATGGACGTAGCCAACATTCTCAGGGGATGATTCATGGTGAAGGATTTATGGTTACCTAGAGGTTATGAATTGCCGGACGGGTCAAAAATCCGATCACTTCTCTATTCGGGAGACGAGTGGCAGATTTTCGATACCAATGGCTCGAATAATATCCTGCTTACCCGCCCAGAGCTGGCGCGGCGGTGGCCCGAAAGTGGTTTCCTTGACGAGTCTATGCTTGAGGAGATCTCATTCGGGATTAAAACATTTCGGAGCTTGAGCAGCCACAACAAGTACACCTTGGCACCAGTTGAGAATGGGAAATCCCCTGAGAGCAAGGTGGATGCACTGGCCTTTGCTTTCGCCCTCAAGGAGTCTCGAAAACTGTCGAAGGATGTCTCCTTTCATGATGCCGTTTACGTGGAGCAATACTCCAGACTGCTCCCGGCATGGACGTTGACACCCCATGTAGATGATGAAGTAGTCTTGGGCACTTGGATAACCGGTGGGGTCGTCATATCCACGGAGTCCTTCAGGCGTTTGACCAACCTGACCGGATGGATGCCTGATGGCGATTTGGCCGAAATCGTAGGGGTCGCCGGGTTTACTGTACCTACAGATGCGGGCCTTCTGGCTAAGCGCAAACCCACATCTCATGCCAAGACCGATGCAAAGGTCGCCATTGCTAAGAAGGCCGTCGAGCCTGAAAAGTCGAAATCTCCAAAGGTAGCGGCTGAGGCAAAAGTGTTCAGGCTCCCTGGCCGTCCAGGGCTTGAGGAGTTTTTCAACGAACACGTCATCGATATCATCTTCAATGCCGAGCAATATCAGGCGATGGGCATAGATTTCCCTTCCGCCATTGTCCTGCATGGACCTCCGGGTTGTGGAAAGACCTTTGCCGTGGAGCGTCTCGTCGAATTTATCGATTGGCCCAGCTACTCGATTGATTCCAAAAGTGTGGGCAGCCCCTACATTCACGAAACCAGCAAGAAGATCTCCGAGGTTTTTGACAAGGCGATTGATAGCGCTCCATCCGTCATCGTCATAGACGAAATGGAATCCTTCCTGTCCGACAGACAATCCGGCAGCTCGTCAGGCTTGCATCACGTCGAGGAGGTAGCCGAATTCCTTCGACGGATTCCGGAATCCATCAAAAACAAAGTTCTTATTATCGCTATGACGAATATGATTGAAACGATCGATGCAGCCATTCTTCGTCGCGGCCGTTTCGATCACATTATCGAGGTTGGTATGCCGTCGCGGGAAGAAGTATCATCGATGATCGACTCCCTATTGCGAAAGCTGCCGAAAGCGGATGATCTTAACCTGGACAAGGTCCTCGATGCGCTCACGGGCAAAGCTCTCTCGGATGCAGCGTTTGTCATACGGGAGGCCGCACGGCTCGCTGCTAAAACCGGGAAGGCACAGCTTGATCAAGGAAGTATTGAGGAAGCGTTGAGCAGTCTTCCTAAAGAAAAAAAGACCCGAAGAATCGGTTTTGTCTCGGATGATATATAGGCCGGAGGGCAGAATGGATCTATTACAGAATCCTTTTCATATTCTGGGAGCCACCCCCCGTGATAACCGTCACCGCATCCTGGATCTGGCCGATGAACGTAGTCTGTTGTTTGATTCGAATAAGTGCATAGATGCACGCTCGGTCTTGACAAACGCCCGTAAAAGGCTGGCTGCAGAAATAGCCTGGCTACCAGGTATTGGACCAAAACGCACCGTGGCGTTGTTGTCGCTTCTTGAATCCTCGCCAACGGATTTGCTCGCTGTTGACAAGTTATCATCCATTGTCCGAGCCAATTTGCTTGTGGCTGGCCTCGCTCGTTTGCCAGATCACAATGCTGATGACGTCGCGGAATGGATTCTTGCAATCGCCCGGGCATTTGAAGATATCGATTCAGAAGAATTGTGTATGATCATCAACGAGGAGAGGGTTGTCTCTGGTTTTGCAGAGGTGTCTGACCTATCGGCAGTCGAGGCGGAAATACAGGAACGGCGGAGATATTATCACAGGATTATAAAATCGTCCCTTGATAGACTTTCTCCCAAGAAACTTGTGGCGGCAGTTACCATGGCAGTCGAATCCGCCACTCATGATGGCGAGGAACAAGGTCCGATTTTGATAGCCGACCTCGTTGATTCGTATGAGATAGAAGCCCAGGAATTCCTCTATAAAGAAGAAGATAATATAAAAGCAATTGTCGAGAAACTCCGGGCTGCCGTTGATGCTGAACGATCCGATTATGTTTTGGCTCCCTTGGTGAATCAGCTAATCCAGGTTGTGAAGAATTGGGATACCGTAGCCCAACCGATTCAGGTCAGCACGAAGAGTCGAGGGCTCGATCATGACGCGAGCCACCGCGTTGCCGGTCTGGTTCGTGGCCTGGCGATTCATATGTTCAACGAGCACGGCAAGCTCGATTTCTCGCAGCAACTCACGAACATGCTACAGGAAGTGTTCGCGGAGGTTGGTGAGGTTGCCGAACGCACCGCTGAGGACGCAGATGCACTTGGCGAGATAGCGGAACAGCGGGGCCGTTTGATAGAGGAAGCAAAGAACAAAGCTGAAGAATGGCGAAGAGAAATAACCTATGAGGCCAATGTCGGAGCGATCTTCAAAGATAAGCTTCGCATTTCTCCTGAAGGTATCGAGTGGAAGGGCCGCCGCTGGGATCTTGATTCAATTTCGCGAGTTCGCTGGGGAGGAACCCGGCATTCGGTTAACGGTGTTTACACCGGAACAACCTACAGCATTATTTTCGGCAACGGCTCCAATTATGCGTCTATCGAGTTAAAGAAAGAGGCAATCTACAGCAACTTTATTGATCGCTTGTGGAGGGCTGTTGGGGTTCGCTTGCTGACGGAGTACCTGGAAGGTCTTCGTGATGGCAAAAAATACCGTTTTGGCTCCGCTGTTATGAGTGATCACGGCATGGAGTTGGAGCGCAAAAAACTCTTTGGCAGCAACGAACGGGTCTTTTGCCGCTGGGGTGAGTTGGCGGTCTGGAATGGTGCTGGCGTTTTCTGCATCGGGAAAAAGGAAGACAAGAAACTGGCTGCGGCCTTCTCCTACCAGAAGGAGGACAACATTCATGTTCTTGAGGCCGCTATCCGCATGTTCTGGAAACGGGGCGGAGACAGGCTTAGCAGCCTCCTGGGAGATTAAGGATCTATGGATGACAAAAACAACAAACGTGGATTCTCAGGTCTCAGTGATCTGACATCGGATACCGGGACTCTCCCACAGTCTCAGCCTCGTCAAACCAGTCCACAGCCATCAGCACCACAAAAGCCGGTGTTCGCCTTGCTGGAACTGACAAAGTGGCCAACTCTTCCGGCTCCATGGTCGAGCGTCGATGCTGGCGAGACCTGGGTCTGGGGGATTTCTTCCTGACTTTTCAGAAGAAGCCGAAGACCGTTCTTGACCTCACCATGGAAATGCAGGGGAAGAAGGCCGAGTACTGGGGGATGACCTTCATATGAGGGAGGTCGGCATGAAATTTATGTGCGAAACGGAAGGGGTCGATGCCACATGGCTGGTGATAACGATAAGGACAAAATGGGCTTCTCCGGGCTTTCAGACTTGGCGTCCGAGGTCAGTGGTATCGATGAGCCCATAAAGCCTGAGCCAAAAGCGGAGGATAAACCCTCAACGCCTAAGCAACCACCCCAGCCTCAACGGGAAATTGCCCCACCAGAACCGGAGCGGAAAACCACAAGTTCGCCTCCTCCTATTGAAATCAGCAGTGACAGAAGCCTTCAAGGTTTTGGCTGGAAATGGCTCCTTGGCATTATTGGTGTCATTGTCGTAATTTGGATTATGAGCAATGGAGGTCAAGACACAAAGAAGTCCTCGCCAAGTACGCCCTCGCCAAGTACGCCTTCACCAAGATACAACCCTTATGAAAACCAACCCACTCACAGTACTTTACTCCAAGAAATCGAATATGGAAGGCTGAAGGCCGAGCAAATGGAAATCCAGATCAAAAATATGGACGGTCGCCTTGAGGATTTGAAACGAGAGATTATGACTTATAGGGCTTCTGATATGATAGATGAGTACAATACGCTTGTTCCTCGCTTCAATTCCCTGGTTGCTAAGCGAAATGGTTTCGTCAAAAAATACAGAAGGCTTATCGACCAAGTGAATTCCAAGGTGAGGAGTTATAATGCGGGCAATCGCTGAAACCGAGGCTCCTAGAGCAGGACGAGTAGGTTCCGAGATACATTATTGGAACTTCTTGATTTTGATGTTTGTAAAAGCGAGGCAGAGACGGAATATCCTGGTTCTTCGTCAATTTGCTGTCTCTGGTTCTGCCGTGATGCAACCGAAACTGCCGCCAAGCTGAAGGATAAGCTGACTAGATATCTATATGATTTCAAAAGCGAGAATTCTCCTGTGCGATTTACAGACAATGGTGTGGGCATATGTATTAATGATCCGGGCTAAACTAAAGGAGCTTTCAATATGGTAGCTTCATCAGGAGGTATCGTCATACTGATCAATGCCGAAGCGGAGTGGCAGGTCGCGTTGGGATTTTATCGAGTGAAGAACATCGATCCTGGCCCTTATGCCTCTTTCAAGCAGAGCATCGGTGCGACCGACCGAATCCAGCAAGTTGTTTTTGTTTATGGCGGTTCAGGAAAAATAGCGGCTGCATCAGCGTCACAGTTCGCCATTGACCATTGGAACCCTAATCTCCTTGTCAATGTGGGTACATGCGGCGGGTTCGAAGGAGATGTTATAGAGGGTGAAGTCATTCTCGCCGAACGAACCTCTGTATATGACATCTGTGAAAGGTCCGGTGGCCAGCAGAACATGGAACGTCGTTTTACGACAGACACAAAATTACCTTGGCAGATCCCCCCGTACCCAAAGAATACGAAACCAGGGATTATCGTTTCTGCCGACCGAGACCTAGATCCTGCCGAAATCCCAGGTTTGCGTGAGAGATACGGCGCGATAGCGGCAGATTGGGAATCAGCTTCTGTGGCGTATGTTGTTCAGACTGTCAACAAGGTTGACTGTCTCATACTCAGGGCGGTTTCCGATGTTGTAGGGCATGCTGGCAGCCCCATCTATGGTTCCAACATCGTTTTCGAGGACCGAGTCAGAAGGGTAATGCCCCCTTTACTCGAAGCACTTCCAGATTGGTTGAGGATGGCTGGTTATCGGTGGTTGGAGTAAGCACACACATTAGATCGTGCAGATAGAGGAATGAATTACATGGAATCGATCCACATTCTCAAAATTCTTTCCAACGGATGGGAAGTCCCCTATCCGGGAAACGCATTTTATAGAGATAATCTCCTGCTATCCAAAGATTATCGGCTCAATGATTTTCCGGGAGATCACTGGTCTGAAGACTTGAACTATGATGCCTATCTGGAATGGCTTCAGGACTATCTTTTCCGGTGCGAGATCGACCTGATGACCTGGCAAGACTGGATACCGGCTTGCATAGCAACGAACCGCGATCTTGATTGCGCCTCAATTGGCTGGCATGCCGGGTTCTATGAGTTTGAAGCGTACAGTGGTCCCTGGTACGATTTTCCGGACAATTTTGAAGAGACCTTTGACATTGAGCATTTAAAGGGTACCATTGATGATCCTTATGACGAATTTCTGAAAACCTCAGCTTGGGGTGATTATCCGCCGCCGAGCAAACTGGAATTTATTCTCCAGCAATATGGTGTGCTGCTCCTTAACAAAAAAGATGAGGAGCAGTTTCAGCGCTATTGGCCCGGTTTCGTGAAAATGGAACCTCTGCATTGGGCGTTTGGTGTGGCGGACTACAGAATGGAACCGGCTGATAGCGGCTGGCGGGTCTATCTGTCGCTTGTGCTGAAGAGAATTCCTGACAGGCAGAAGCGTATCGAGGCGTTAGAAAGGTTTTTTATCGAGCAGGCAGACATTCTTCACAAGTAATGCGATGCATCGGGTATTGTGGTGTAATATAGTTTTAAATACTTAAACACACAGGGGTTTGTTCTTAGAAGGATTTCGGATGATGTACGATATCGAGACGCAGGAAATGTCTGAGGAATTTTTCAAGTGCTGGCAGGCGGCTGGAAAGCATCTGAACAAACAGGTTCAGGGTGGGATTAGGTCGTGGCTTCGCGCTCATCCACATCCGCCATTTCTCGAACACCTTTCGTTTCGCCTCGGCAACCAACTGTTCTTCGTCCGGGTGGAGGATGTCGATCTCAAAGAACAAGGCCCGGGAACACTTCATGGCCTACATACTGTTGCTCACGGGAATCGTGGTCATGCCTGTATCCTGCCCATGAAGAAAAAGTTTTTCAAAGGAGAGTGGATTCCGAAGGAAAGCGGGTGGGGGCTTGTCGATGCCACAACGGGCCGACCTGTTGATCCTTTTGCGCTTGTCACCGATGAGAAGATTGAGATGACGGACTGGGAACTCCACGATATGGCCGTGCAGGTTGTACATGATTACCTGAAAGATAAAAACCATCAGATCATGACGTGGCAGAGCAATCCAGACGTTGATCCTTCCCTTTGGTTTGTGGGCGATAGCGGAAGGCCGGAATGGATTGTTGTCAGAGCGGTCCGATACCCGATGAATCAGGCGCAGCGACCTACAAACTGGCAAGACATCGCCAATCAGTGCGCACGGATGAGCAAAATCGGTCATTTTGCCTCTGTATCCGTAGCCAGTGCGGTTCAGCGCTTCATGTCACCCAATGAGACGGCAGAGCCGCTTTGGCGAGGTCATGCCATGCATGTCCGGTTTACCGGAATTGAGTAAAAACATAACCGTTATGTGTGGACCCTTCTTGACCGGATTTAGGTTTTATTTTAGGTTAGGCCTTCCGAGAAAAGCACAACAGATATTTTTGGAGGGACCCGCTATGACGACATTGGCAAGATGGACAAAACCCGTTTTCCTCTCACCAACATGAACCATCTTTCTGTCTCTTGCCGGTAAACATGATCCCAGAAAGCAATACATATATCTGTAAATCTCTGATCACCTATGATGACTCCAAAAATAAAAAACCGGATAAGGCTCATGTATTGAACCATATCCGGCCAAGTTATTGTTTCTTTCAGCGGCGCGATCCCTCCATTACCACGATTACACAGCAGCAAAATTCGGCTTATTAAGCTTTACGCCGCCAGCCAACTGAAGAATACGACGATGGGGTCCTTGAAAAATCTGAATACATCCGTACAGAACCACAGCCAGCACAGAAATATTCCAATGATCAGATAAACCATCCATTTCTTGTGGGATTTCTTCATTGTCAGATACTCCTTTCAGGTTTCGTCTGGCCGGGATCAAACTCCTGAAACTACTCCTTTCAGCTTATCAATCAGATCATACAGAATGACTGCTGCCACGGTAGCAACATTCAATGAATTGACCATGCCGTACATGGAAAGTTGGACAACGCTGTCAGACAACTCAATGATTTCTCGTCTTACGCCCTTGTCTTCTCTTCCCAGAACCAGGCATAATGGGAATTGATAATCTGCTATACGATAATCCACACTCGTGGTCGCAATTTCAGCGGTGACGATAAAGACGCCCTTCCTTTTCAGTTCCAGAACTGTATCAAAAGCGTCCTTACGATGTTCCCAATCCACCCATCTTTCAGCGCCAAGAGAGCCTTTTCGTACTTTCTTGCTGGGCGGTAAAGCTCCGTCGCCGCAGATAAACACCTTCTCGACCAGCAGCGCATCAGATAATCTCAGGATGGTTCCTACGTTATGGCTGCTTTTCAGGTTATCTAGGACCAAATAGATGGGATTTCTTGTCACTTTAAGAAATTCTTCACGGGATACCTTGCCAACACGGATTTCGTCTTTTGTTAGTTGCCGGATCTTATCTATGCTTTTGTTCATCTGGAAACTCCTTTCAGGATAAGTTTCCTGAAATGATTTCTATATTTAAAATTTGAATTTCAGAAAAAGCCTGTAAAGATGATGGTTGTGAGGTTCTGTAAGCGGCAAGAGCTCGAAGGATGTGTAAAATCCCGACATCAACGTCAGCTCTCGCCCCATCCCCCAAAATGAGAACCCTTTTCATTTTTCCAATGGTATTAAACATCTAACTATAATTTACCGGGATAAAGTTTAGGCATCGGCAGCCGTTTAAACATTTTGACAGTCGCCCTACGGCAGACGACTTTAATCACGCCGATGCGAGTCAACTCCCATTCGCTGTATCCGGTCTTTTTCATCTTCTACAGCGGCAAGAGTCAGTATAATGAGATGATTGCTGTCGCTGTTTGGTTCTTGCTCGCGGGCTACTTACCCGGAGCCCATTATTGATTGATGGATGGGTCGGAATGATTGATCAAGGGGCGAATGCTGCCATTGGGTGAGCTGAAACAGGAGCTGGCGTGATAATCTTGATGGAACGCAAGACTCGTCAGATCCTGCCCTTGATCGATCATGAATTTTCTTCTGAATGCTGTCATGTCTCAAGGGAAAGACCTGATTCTGCCTATGTGAAGAAGCTCTTGACGTTTCTCCTTTCCCCTTTGGACCCTAAGGGGAAAAGGGGAATGGAGAATCTTCTTTGTCATGGATTGAGCCACTTTCTTCATCATCGGCGTGAGCTTGTGGGATTGATGAAAAAGCCGATGCTTCAGAAAATGAAAAACGCCCGGGGCGGGATGAGGATAGATTCAGGGCAAGTGAGATATCCGTATCCGTCCCGGTCGCCAGCTCTGTCCGGAGCAGAAAAACATTTCACCCTTTCATTTTACCCATATAAAAATGGTCGATTGAGCATTCACTGGTCATGGTGATTTTGTAACGGCGAGATACAGGAACACTGCTTCCAGAAAAGCAAAAATCTCTGAAGACCAGCGTCAACAGAGATTATCCTTCAAATAACCAGAAGGTCCAGTTCCTTGCGTGAAAGCATCCTCAATCAGTGAGTTGGGATAGCCAAATCATGCAGGGGCTGGCCTTCTGTCTATATATAGCATCTTCCCTCCTTCATATCTCCAATGGCGATATCCCCAAAGAGATCCTTCCATCCGCCAACGATCCCTTCATCCCCAAAATAGTGCACATCCAATCTTTTTCATCTTCGGAAATCAATCATTTCTACATTCAGTCTTCCCTTGATCAACAAGGTCTATTGGTCTTTCTCAATTAGAGGTTCCTTCCGGAATTTTGAATAAGTCCTGATTTTCTGGAATATCCGTCATGTTCTTTGCGTATTGCGAAAATACAATAGTTCCCTTCCTATCGACTACGAATAATGCCGGCATTCTCCCTAGTTTGATTAAATTCCATTCCTGGCCATACAGTTTCCCCAATATGCCATCAGGATCAGGGATGCCGAGAAAGGGCAGATTTTCTTTTTGCCAGTAGTCTCTGACCTTTTCCATTTTATGAGGGGCGATCACTGCGATGATGGCTTTTCTGTTCCTGAATTCCTGATATTCTTTTTTCATCTGCCCCAGATGCTTCCTGGCAAACGGTCAACTGAAACCTCTCAGGAAAACAAGTACGACAGAATCATCCTGTCTCAGTCCCGAGAGAGATATTTCTTTTCCTTCAATATCCGTTGCTGTGAATTCCGGCGCAATAGAGCCTTTATGCAGCTTCATGGAAATTTACCTCTTTTGAACGAGCAAGAATCGATGGCATTGGAATAGATTACTCTGACGGGATATCTTGCAAATTTCCCTCGCCCGGCAGGAATGATATCGTATGTTCACTTCTTATTGCCATTTGACGTCTCTTAGCGACGTAGAGTCTCTCCTGTGGTAAAAGGTCAATTCTGGATCCGTTCAGGCTTCAGAGGTCTTCGCCTTTCTGGCTGCCCGAGCTTTGGCCAGGTTTTCACCCAATCCTCTGTCCAGTGCCATCTGACGTCTCTTGGCGACGTATTCTGTGGCGGCCAAGGGCTGGTCCTTGGGAATTTGGTATGCCTTCCTGTATTCGCCAGGCTTCATATTGTGTGCAGACATGAGATGGCGCTTCAGGGTCGTCATGCCGCTCTTGCCGCAGATCATGCAGGCTACCTGATCCGGCTTGAACGCTTCCTCAACGGACAGAACCGGCGCTAGTGGTTTTGCATCTCCGGCGGCAGTGTTCTGCGTTTTTTCCGGCATTTCTGTCTCCGCAATCTCTTTTGTAGCATCATCATGTTCAATGTTTTTCAGGGTCACATAGACCATCTTGATCTCATTCAACAATTCATCCGGTGACATTTCGCTTGTCGAAGCGTGGGCAACCACGATGTCTACTGTCAATTCGAGTAAGTCTGAAGCCATAATTTGAATCCTCCTGTTTTTCGAGTGTATTATGTCTGTTCCATTAAAGCTTTTTGCCGAGAGGGGCAAGATAAATTATTGCCGGATCGTCTATGTAAACATTCTTGCCCATGAATGTAGGAGTAACCATCTTAGGGACTTCGAGAAATTCTTCCTGGCTGATGAAGTTTAGACGGTACCAACTCACGTTTGAACAGTGCCCGGTCAATTAGGGGCAACTCTAATTTCCACTGCTCAGGTGTCCCCCGAAACCGGGTTACGCCGACATTTCCTGTTGCATAACCCACGCTTTCACATCCTTCAAGAGAGCCTTTCTAAAATCTTCCGGCTCCAGAATGACAATATTGGGTATCCAGGACTTGAGCATAGGCCGTATTGCCTCGTAGTTGCCGATCCGGAAGGTGACAACAAGTGATCCATCCGGTCGCTCCTCTTGGATCTCTTGGGTAGGGAACATCTTTCGGCGTTTGAAATAGTGGCTGACCTGGGCATTGATAAGCACTTTGATTTCTAAATTCATATCCCCGGTGAACCAGATGTTTGCGCTCTGCTGCATAATCACATCAAGTTCCCGGGGCACATCTTTACAGCAAATTTTCAGCAGACGGAAATCACCTATCCTGTCGAGGGCGTAACGTTTCAAAATCCCAGTTGCCGGTTCATTGCCGACAAGATACCAGAATCCACTGAAATAGGCGATTCGGTAGGGTTCCATCTGAACCGGGTGAGTCCCCTTGCCTGCGTCATATTGGAATGTAACCTGCTTTTTCTCTCTGATGGCCCGGACAATCTTGTTTAGTAGGGCGCTGTTCAGTGTAATGGCATCGTCGATCTTAACGAAAACCGGCATGGAGGCGACGCAATCATACAAACGATCCAGAACCCCGTCCGCAGCCTGTTGAAAGGGCTCTCCCAATTGGCCGACGATATTCTTCAGGGCCACAACCAAAGCCAACTCCGTATCGTCAAAGACCTCCAAGTTTTTCACCAAATCCTTGCTCATCGAATAGATCCCCTTTTGTATCTCATGGATCGGGAAGCCGGATTCCTTTATGAGAAGGAGATCCCGTTGGATAGTCCTTGGAGTCGTCCGGAAGTGGTTACTCAACCAAGTGCTGGAGACCTGTCCTTTCTCCATAAAAATCCTGAGGATCTGGCCCAGTCGGATCAGTTTTGTTTGTGTGTTGTGGTCACGACCCATTCCCTTTCCCTCCTCTTTCGAAAAAAATCACTCGATGAAAAATAATGCGACCTGCGTATGTCGTCGAGGCATTGAATTAACAAAGACAAAAGATTACGGTCAAGCCAAAAGAACGAAAAGGAGGGGAACCCATGTCACGGCTTGCTAAGATAGAGGATATTCTGTTTCCAGTGGAAGAGCACCCGGTTTTTGTTCATGTTAAGATGAAATCGGGTGAGCGGCGCCTGCCGGTATCCGATAAAAAGGCGATACTCAACTCTAAAACTAACCGTGTTCTGGGTGTGGTAAGTCGAGGATACCGATTGGTTAAGAACACCGAAGCGCTGGAGTGGGCATATCAATGCTGCACTATGGTCTTTCCGAATACCAAGCCTGTCGAATGGGAAGTCAAGGCCAGCGATGCTCCCCAGACAGGAGGACACTGCTTTATCGATCTGGTGCATAATTCAAGTAACCTGGATTTCCATCTGGTTGACGCCAAAAGCCGCCCTGATGCTTTTGGTCCGTTTATCCGTGTCACAAACAGCTACAATGGATTGCGTGCTTTGGCCTTTGATGTTGGCTTTTATCGGAAGGTCTGTCAGAACGGGATGATCATTCCCGAATCCGTGATACGGTTCAAGTTCAATCACATGCGAAGAGACATTGGTAACTCGCTCAGATTTGAAATCGACAATCAGAAACTGTCAAAACTCAAAGACAGCTTTCAAGATCTGGTAGGGGGATTGAAGGAATGCAGGTTGCCCCGCGCGTATTTCGAAATTTTGCTTCGTAAAGTTCTTGCCATTCATAAGCCCAAAGATATTGAAAATATTGACAATAAAATCTCCGCAGACTGGAAGTTGCTTAACAATCATTTAGGGCTGTTATGCGATCGCTATTTCATGGATCTTGGCGACAATGCCTATGCGGCTTTCAACGCCCTAACAGATTTTGCGTCTCATCCGCCGGAAAACAGATGCCTTCATCGAGATCGCCACAGCATGCAGCGACTCGCTGGAGAATGGCTGGCCAAATTCAGCCAGGAATGCAGGCAGAGCAGCTTTTAAATCCTGGAATATGTAAAGAATTTAGGGAATGTTACAATATAAAGGTATTAATATGGCTATGTATACCATAATTAATCCCGTAATCGCTGAATGCTTGGATTGTAATGCGGTCGTGATAAATAATAATCAAGTCTATAATTCTCCCGCCATGTTGAAAAATACCTCTTGACAAAACGACATATAAGTGTCAAAATAAATTTATGGAAGCCAAAAAATACACAATCGAAGACCTTTGTGATCTTACAGGATTTTCAAGAAGAACAATAAGATACTATGTTCAGTCCGGGATTATCGATTCCCCTGCAGGACGTGGACGGGGCGGATTCTATAACGACACTCATCTCGATAAGTTGCGTCAAATTAGAGCCTTTCAGGAACAGGGTCTTACGCTCCAAGCAATACAAGCACGTCTTTCAGAAGATAAACCTCCTGAGACGATTTCCCGTCAGGATATCTGGGTCCGTTATGAAATTGGACCGGGGGTTGAAATCCATATCCGTAGAGACCAAGAAATAACCGATAGGCGACGGGTCATAGAGTTGATCCGGGCTGCCCGAGCGATCATGAAGGAGGAGAAATAATCATGATTAATGAGCTTTGTGGAATGTTTACGGGAAATAATCCGATTCCTTTGACGGGCGTTGAGTTGAGAGCTGATATTGCCGGCAGGGGTGCCAGAGTGAAAGTAATCCAGAATTTTTTGAATGCTGAAGATAAGGCAATCGAGGCTGTATACAAATTCCCTTTGCCAGAAGGAGCTGCCATTTGCGGGTTTCGCGCACTCATTGATGATCGTATAATCATTGGTGAGATAGAAGACAGAGATACTGCATTTGCTTTGTATGACAAGGCGCTGAGCAAAGGTGACGGGGCATATCTTCTGGATGAGGAGCGTCCCAACATATTTACCATGTCGGTGGGAAATCTGCCGCCAGGGAAAAAGGCCTGCATAGAGTTGGAGTATGTCACGCTTATGGAAACCAACGGAAGGGAAACGAGATTCTTTTTACCCACAACGATTGCGCCTCGCTATACACCCGCTGATATGCCTGAAATGGACGGCATTCCGGTGGATGAGATAGTAAATCCGCCCTTTCAGCTTCAGATTCCATATGAATTGAGTGTAAGCATCTCTGTACACGGCGCTGATGAGATTGATTCCATCCGCTCCCCTTCCCATCCTGTAAATATTGCTTTCCCAAAAAAAGAAGCACCAATCGTTGATCGCTATATTATCGTAACCTTTGCCGAAGAAAAAGCTGCGATGGACAGGGATTTCATTTTGACAGTAACCTACCACCAGGTATTTTCTAATCGTGCCTTTTGGTGCCGTCATCAAGATGATATCTTTATCCAGGTAGATCTTTGTGAAATTGCCGATGACCAGCTTGAAAATATCAAGAAAATTGCTGAGACGGAATCAAAAGAGATGGTTTTCGTTCTTGACTGTTCTGGATCTATGGCCGGCAGTTCCATCGAGCAGGCGAAGAATATAATGGACCCCGAAATTTGGACAGTGTGTTAAGTTACACTTGGGAGCAAAAAAGAGGAGGACCAAGTGGATAATTTAAGGAGGAAGCACACGCCGTCATTTAAGGCTAAAGTTGCCTTGGAAGCG
>Ga0302252_1000314_pt1 | contig 47079 bp, 37 predicted proteins | sample AAG_RA_Leu_MG_FD_193511 | JGI IMG/M metagenome (GOLD analysis project Ga0302252, IMG submission 193511) | Enriched activated sludge microbial communities from anaerobic digester in WTTP, New Holstein, Wisconsin, United States - AAG_RA_Leu | ecosystem: Engineered > Bioreactor > Anaerobic >... | reverse complement strand
ATATGACTATATGCCCTGTCAGGGCCGAATGAATGGCCATCTGGGCAGTTTCGAGGTCGCGCACCTCGCCTACGAGAATTACATCCGGATCCTGCCTCAATATGGCTCTCAGAGCCGTGACAAAATCCAGCCCGACCTTGTGATGGATCTGGACCTGGTTCACCAGGTCGAGCTGATATTCAACAGGGTCCTCGACGCTCACGAGGTTCTTCTCGAGAGATTTCAGGCGGTTCACGAGAGCGTAACACGTTGTCGTCTTTCCGCATCCTGTAGGCCCCGTGATCAGGATCATCCCCTGCGTCGAGCTGATGAGGGACAGCAGTCTTTCATAGTTCACCTTTGAATACCCCAGCTGCTCGATTGTCTTCAGAGCCATCGCCTTGTTCAGGATTCTTATAACGAACTTCTCACCGTGGATGGTCGGGAGGCTGCTCATACGGAGATCGATTACGCTCTCCCTTATCCTTATCTCGGCCCGCCCGTCCTGAGGCGTGCGCCGCTCCACGATGTTCATCCCTCCCATGACCTTCAGGCGCGACACCAGAGCAGGGTGAAGCGTTATCGGAACGGTCATGAACACCTTCAGAATGCCGTCGATTCTGAACCTCACCATCATCTCGGACTGGGTGGGCTCGAAGTGAATATCGCTGGCCCTCGACCGGACCGCCTTTTTAAGGATGTCGTTGACGAGCTTGACCACCGGAGCTTCTTCGCTGAGCTTCTTCAGCACGACCTCTCCGGAGAGGCTTTCTTCATTGAGCATGGAGCCCTTGCGGGCTATGCGTTTGAGCCCCGATTCCATGTTGACGTCTCCGCTGTAGTAGATATTTATCGCCCTCTGTATCTCATCAGCAGACGCGTATACGACCCGGACCTCCTTCTTGGTGAGATTCCTCACCGTATCTATCGCGACGAGGTCACGCGGATCGGCCATTGCAAGCGTCATCGATTCACCTTCCACGCTCAGCGGTATGACCCTGTCGTGGCGGCACAGGTCCTGGGAGAGAAGCTCCAGCGCATCCCAGTCCAGAATCTGCTGCGAGAGTTTCACATACGGAACGCCGTAGTAGATCTCCAGCAGCTGATGGACCTCATCTTCGCCGATGAACTCGAAATCGACGAGGATCTTCTCAATTGGATGGTTTGAGCCCCTGAACTTTTCGAGCACCTTCTTCCATTGATCATTTGACAGAATCTCCGAATCGATCAGATAGGTGCCAAATTGCGTAATTCTATCTTCTTCGTTCACTTTTGCGCCTCATTACTCTGATTACTGTTGGATTTATGCACTCTGCTGCGAGCACCGGCAACTGAACCGCCACATTTCGGAACACGAATGATATCCCTGTTCCTGACATCCGAATAAGCAGTCCGCATTGCGTATTACTCTATAATCATAGCACAGGATTTCCAGTCTTTTCAATATCGGCTGCTGACAGTCCTGCATCCGCACGACCGGAAAGCACTCAGCTTCTCGATCTGCCAGTCGATGAACCATCCATTGTTTACAATTTATTAAAATAAAATGTACCTCTTTTCACATAAACAGCGTGCGCCGGAATGGTACAATACATTCAAAGCTCATCAGTCTTCAGAGGAAATATGCAGACAGCCCGGCTGACATCATCGAATTTCCAGATCCCTGCGCACTTGCTCCCGTCTGTGAACAGGCCCTGCCTGCCGCAGGCAGGCATCTCCTTTCCGCAGGATCCCGGAGAGACGGTCACATTGACTGCAACCTCCGGTAATGATTCCGGGAAGGAAAGGTTCGGGAAAAACGAAGCAGGGCAGCGGACATCGGCAGCGCCGGAGACTGAATCTCTCAAGCACCGCTCGCCCGTCAACAATCCAGCGCCGGCGTCCGGAGTAATCCAGAACGCCAATGGAACACTCACTATAATGGATCCGGATGTCCAGGAGGCTCCCTTCATGGCAGCCCGTCCGCTGTCCGGAATGGATACCGAAGTCGATCTGGAGAGCATGAGAGCGAGTTCGAAGACATCGGCGCAGCTTCGGGACGAATCACTCAGGCGCGAGTCGATAGAGCACACTCACGATCATACAGCGACATGCGGCAGGGGCACGAACGGCGCCGCCATGCCGCAGCGCACTTCAACTCTTTTCTATGGAGCCACTGAAGAGGAGGCCGATTTCATCAGCGACGTGCTCGATCACCCCTGCAATCTGCCATACGGCGCCTGGGACAACCTGCCCAGGCCTCAGACGGTTCACATGATCGAGAACGACGTGTTCCAGTCTGCAGACGGCTCCCTCTCCAGGATCCGCGGGCTGTCGACTGCGCGCAGCAACGAGCTCTTCTTCAACCGCACGATGCTGCACGGCAGAGAGCACGAAGTGATCTTCAGCGGAAACATCAATCAGTACCGGCAGGCTCTGGAGACAGCGAAAGCCGAGGACCTGGAAGGATGGAAGGGAACGATCCTCCACGAGATCGGCCATAACCACGACTGGGCGCTGGGCTCTGGAGGCGCTTACCGCTCTGAGATGGCCGATTCGCCTTTCGGCAGAGGCGAATGGTGCTCGGAATACGCAAAATCTTCAAAAAGCAAAGTGGAGGATTGCGCCGAGGCATACAGAAACCTTGCAGAGCTCCGTTCGAACATGCTGAACGCCGGCTGCGCAGAAGAGCATTTCATCAGGGCAGCCGTCACAAATCCTGACTATCATCAGAAATACAGGTTCATTCTCGAGAAATACTGGAGCTACGACCCTGTTGAGCTGAATGCTGCGATGGGGCAGTGACAGGAGGAAGATTGATGCGCATAACGTTGAGATACTGCAACCTCAGCTTCGAAGGGCCGGTTCTCTGCGAAATAGAATGCAGCGGCGACGGGACTCCAGGCTCAATACAGTTCAATGACTTCGACGGCTCGGTGTTTCCTTCCGAAAAGGATCTGCCTGTCTGGAAGTTTGAATACGAGCAGTGCAGGCGGAAAGCTCCAGGCCTGCTGAACAGCCCTGTGGACAGGTTCCCCCTCACTCCTCACAGGCCGTGGACGCGCCAGGCCCTCGAGAGCCTCGTCGAGTTCAGGCGCTTCGGAAACTGGATCAATGCCGAGCTTTACGATGACGACGGCAGGCTCTGGAAGCCTGCCGCCGAATCAGCCGGCGCCGCGGAGAGACCTGCTGACGCCCAGTGATCTCCCTCCGGATCCAGCCCCACCGCCATCCCATCAATACGGTCCCGTCCTTTGCATGAATATGATCCCGATTTTTCTATCGGACGGGAATAAAGGCCAGCTCACTGCGACCAGGACATCATACCGAAAAACAAGGAAAGGTGTGATGACGATGATGGAGAAGAATGAACGGTGCCCTGAATGCGGCCAGGAATTGAGAGGCTCATTGACATACTGCGACAGGTGCGGCCACCAGATAAACTGCCTCTGCCCCCACTGCGACTCGCTGCACAGCGCGTCGACAAAGTTCTGCCCCGACACAGGGAAGGCAATCCGCGGAGGCTCATCGTCTCCGGACCTGATCCAGATCATCGCGGCGTCATTCAGGCTCGTCACGTCCCGCCTGAATCCCGGTCTCACAGCAGCTCTGATAGCGTTTATGTGCCTGGGAGCCATTCTGGCGAATGTCTTCAGCCGTCAAAGCGCCGTGATTCCCCCGGTGAAAGTGAGCTTTCAGCCGATATCAGCCCCGCGTATCGATGTCGTGTTCGCCCTCGATACGACAGGCAGCATGTCCGACGAGATCCAGACCGTGAAGGAGAAGATAAAGTCGATGGCAGATGAGATCAGGAAGGGAACGCCAAGGCCTGACGTAAGATTCGGCCTCGTGATATTCAGGGACAAGGGCGACAGCTATGTCGTGAAGAGCTATCCGTTCACCCGGGACATCCAGAGCTTCAGCTCGCTCATCGGCACAGTGAGTGCAGGCGGAGGCGGGGACACGCCGGAGAGCGTCAACGAAGCGCTCGACGTTGCCATAAACAGGATGGGATGGGATAAAGGCCAGACGCAGAAACTGCTGTTCCTGATAGGCGACGCAGGGCCGCACACCGATTATGACAACGGCCTCGACTATTCAACGCTCGCCAGCCAGGCAGCAGCGAAAGGCATAAACATATACACGGTGGCGTGCAGCGGAATGGACAGCTTCGGCGACAGCTCATTCCGGACCATAGCCGAGAACTCAGGAGGCTCCTTCGACTGCCTGACATATCAGGTAGCCTATCAGGCGCCGTCAGGAGAGGTCCACTACATGCTGAACGCCGGCGGAAGAAGCTACAAGGTTGACAGGGACACAATCCACGACGGCTCGTGGAAAAAAGGGGCCTGTGACATGGAGAGGTCCGGAAGGGCGCACGCCATGTCCAGGAGCGACGCGGCTTCAATGCCCGGAGGCTCTGCATGCCTCTCCGCCACCGAGTCGATGGTATCGGCAGGCGAGGCGAAGAACAACCTCGATTCGCTGATGACAGGTGTAATCAAGGAGAAGGCGGAAAAGGCGGGAGTCAGATACTGATCGCGAAACAAAGGCTCTGGTAAAATCCCAGAGTTCACCACCAGAGAGAGGGAGAAGGCAAAGGCTCCCTCTTTTTCATTGCTCCTTCGAAAGGCTCTTCCTGAACTCGGATATCACGATCCAGGCGAGCGCCCCGATGGTCGCAGTCATCCCTACCGTGGCAAGAGTCCTGATGCCCCGGGCAATTTCCACGCTCTGATGCAGAAGATGCATCTGGCCGAACAGGTAGTTCCAGTCGTGTTCGTCGCCGCCGAAAAGCGGGAGGATCATGAAGCGGGCGTCCGCCATATAGACGCTCATAGTGATGCATTGCGTGAAAAGCCAGAACGCGCATATGCCTGCCGCGAAATGGTCCTTCCTGGCGAGAAGGAAGTAGAGCCCGAAGCCGAGGGGCATACCCAGCTGCACCAGCGTGCCTCCCAGCGCCCCTATGAAGTGCCCGAAAGGCATGAATACAAAGTGCCCTGCCTCGTGAAACGGAAGCGTTGCATAGTCAAAAACCCCGTAAGGATGGGCCTTCGTATAGTATGGTATGGCCAGTATCACCGTGATTACAAGCACAGCCCCGTGAAACCAGCACATCGAGCGGTTCTTTATCTGACTGATTTCATCCATTATAACCACTCCATCATCTGTTCAGCTTTTTATGCACTTCCTTCAGGCAGTAAAGGACAGGGTCCCATATCGGCGAGCATCTCGGAGTATAGCTGAGATCGAGATTCAGCGCGTCTCCCACTCTCATGCCGTTCTGGATGATGGAGACAAAAACGTCGATGCGCTTCGCCACTTCACCGCATCCCGCCATCTGCGCCCCTACTACTCTGCCGCTACCTGCCTCGACTGTCACCTTTGTCGTTATTGGATGACTGCCTGGAATGTACGTCGCCACTGACGGCGAGACTGCAGTAGCGTCGACAGTCCTGATGCCCGCCTGTTTTGCCTCCTCACCGGAGAGTCCTGTCCTCGCCATCTCAAGCTCAAAGAGCTTGAGAGCCTGCGTGCCTGCGATGCCGGAAAATATGCTGTAGCGCCCTGCCGCATTTTCACCGGCCACCCTGCCCTGCCTGTTGGCCGTGGTGCCCAGTGGCCTGTAAAGGCGCCGGCCTGCCGTCGTGTGATATGCCGTGGTGCAATCTCCGCAGGCGTAGACGCCTCTCACCGGAGTGGCCATCCGGTCGTCAGTCTCCAGCGCTCCGCTCTTCCCCGCATATTCGCCGAGCAGCAATGTCTCCGGGCGGATTCCGGATGCGCACAGGACCAGATCTGCCTCAAAGAGGTACCGGCCGGCTCTCACTCCCCTTATGATCCCGTTTTCACAGTCAAATCCGGAGGCGGAAAGTCCTGTAAATACCGATATGCCTTTTGTACGCAGCACTTCCTCGGCTTTTCCGGCGATTTCCTCTTCAAACTCAGGGAGGAGCGCGTCTCTCATCTCGATTATGACAGTATCCATTCCGCGCAGCGCAAAAGCCTCTGCCATCAGCACGCCGACGAGTCCTCCGCCGATGACGAGCGCCTTGCCGGGCGAGCGCCGGCTGAGATAGTCAGAGAGGCGCAGCGCATCGTCCATCGTCCTGAACGTGAAGAGGTTCGCAAAGCCGAATTCTGCATATGAGGGAGTGACCGGACAGGCGCCTGTCGCGATTACAAGCGAATCGTAGCGGAGATCATGAACAGCTCCGTCCCGGACGCTCCGCACAGTGACGGTCCTCCTGCCGTGATCAAGAGCCGTTGCCTCGGTGTGAAGCAGCACATCGATGTCCAGATCATCCCGGAAATGTTCGAAAGGATAGACGAAAAGCTCGCGGTGGTCTTTTACGATGCCTGATATGAAATAGGGAAGCCCGCAGTGGGCATAGGCCACAGCGCTCCCCCTCTCGCAGACCGTGATCCCGCAGTGAGGATCCACCTTCCTTGCCGCAGTGGCGGCAGACATGCCGGCGGCGCCGCCTCCGATTATGACAATTCTGTTGCTGTCCCCCATTATTGCCACCTCGCTGAAGAGGGGCGATCGAACGACCGCCCCTCTATGATTTCAGCTATAGTATTCTGTGAATGACGGAGCCGTTATACCCAGCCTCTCAGCTTGCATGCCTCGGCAACGCGCGCCACGGAGACACAGTAAGCAGCCTGGCGCATATGGATCTTGCCATTGTGCTTTTTGAGCATCTCGTGCACATCGTGGAAAGCCTTGGTCATCTTTCTGTCGAGCTGCTGATGCACATCTTCGAGAGTCCAGTAATAGTTGTACGTGTTCTGAACCTGCTCGAAGTATGATACGGTCACGCCGCCCGCGTTCGCGAGGAAATCGGGTATGACGAACACTTTGTTCTCATGGAGGATCTTGTCGGCTTCCGGAGTTGTCGGGCCGTTGGCGAGCTCGCATGAGATCTTGGCTTTGATCTTGTGTGCGTTCTGCCTCGTGATGACATTCTCGAGAGCGCTCGGGAAGAGAACCGTGACATCGAGCTCGAGCAGAGCCTCGTTTGTGATCTCCTCGCAGCCTTTGAATCCTACTACCGAGCCTGTGGCGTTCTTGTGCTTGATCAGCTCATGAGGATCGATGCCTTCCTTGTTGTAGACACCGCCGCGCGAATCGCTTGCAGCTACGAGCTTCAAGCCGAGAATCTGGTGTCCGAGAACGGCGGCGAACTGTCCGGCGTTGCCAAAGCCCTGAACGGCCATCGGAGCGCCTTTGAGCTCGAGTCCGAGCACCTTTGCGGCCTCGCGGGTGACATAGATGCCGCCGCGCGCAGTCGCATCGCCTCTGCCCTGTGATCCGCCGAGAGGTATCGGCTTGCCTGTGATGACTCCCGGATGGGCCTCTCCGAGGATCTTTTCGTACTCATCCATCATCCACGCCATAATCTGAGGTGTCGTGTATACGTCAGGTGCAGGAACATCCTTCGTAACGCCGAGGACGCGTCCCACTGCATCTATGTATGCTCTGGCCAGGCGCTCCTTCTCAGTCTCTGAAAGCTCTTTCGGGTTTACCGTGACGCCGCCTTTTCCACCGCCGAGAGGTATGTCAACCACTGCAGTCTTCCAGGTCATCCAGGCAGCCAGGGCTCTCACTGTATCGATGGTCTCGTCGGGATGCCATCTGAGTCCGCCCTTTGTCGGCCCGCGGGAGCTGTTGTACTGAACTCTGTAGCCTTTGAAAACCTTCACCGTGCCGTCGTCCATTCTGACTGGAAGAGTGACGACAAACTCTCTCATCGGTTCGCGAAGGAGTGCTCTCGTTGCATCGTCAAGCCCAAGGATCGCTGCCGCTTCATCAAGCTGCTGCTGGGCAATCTTGAACGGATTCAGAGTTTCTTCGCATTTTGCTTCTACTGCCATTCTTACACCTCCACATTATCTTTGTAGATACAAAAACATGTGGTTCAATAAAAAACAGCACTTTCCTTCTGGTTTTATATTAACGCTCAAAATTTGCATCATTTTAAGATGGTGAAAATTTTGATAACATCAGGTTTACCTGCTCCTGGTGCCCTGGACAGGTGGCGTTAATTATGCTGGTGAGTATGACTTACTTTTATCAGTGCCGGCAAAATAATCCCAATACGACAAAGATGAGGGCAGATACAGTCCCTTGATCCCTCGACCACTTGTCCACAAAAAATCCTGGGAAAGGGATCGAGAGATCGAGGGATCAAGGGGTCGAGGGATTGAAAGAGAATCTCTTCATATCGGCCACTTGATCACTGCAGCATTTCAGGGATCAGAAGATTTCTTCCTTCCCTGGATCCCTTGGCCACCTGGCCCCTCGACCACTTGTCCACTTGATCACTGCAGTACTGCCTGTAAATATGAGATCCGATGTGATTTCACTATCCCGTGCCAAGATAGCACAGGCCCTTTTGCAATTTCCCGTTCATCATCAGCTGAGCCTTCCTCGGCGCGTCGATGGCGATCACCCTGATTATATTCTCGAACCTGCCGTGATCAGCGCTCCTTATAATCGACCTGAAATGGTTGGGAGAGCCTGACAGAAAGCAGGTGTTGAAAACAGCGTTCTCGTTGTCAGGATAAATGGGGATACAGTATATCCCTGCCTCCACCAGATCCTGGAAGAAGTGCGTTCCAAAGCTCACCTCAGGCACTATGCCGCTCTTCATGCGGGCTATCTCGCCGAGAAGCCTGAAGTTGTTGATCTCGCTGTATTTGACAGGCACACCGAGCTGGATGTTGTTGCTGCCCCATCTCCCAGGCCCCAGCAGGATCGAAACGTGATTCTCCATATAAGCGTTTATCCTGCCCACGAGCCTGGCTGTCTCGTATCTGTCCGAGATGCGCCCGACCCTGTCATACTGCTCCGGGTCGACATAGACTATGTAGTCGATGTTCTCCACCTTGCCGCTCGGGATCTGCCCTCCGCAGCTGAATATCACATCTTCAGACGACACGGAGGGTATCTCGACAGGCTGCAGCTCTTCAGAGGTGCTCTGGGGCCTGCACTGGAGCAGGTAGAGCCTGAAATTGCCATTCTTGTCTATATTCCCTGCAAACTCGATATCGAGCTCATAGCCGTAGAACTTCTTGATCTTGTCTATCATGGCCCTTATAATCTTCGGGAACTTCGTGTTGGAAAGAAGCCTGTCGAAGGTGATGATCGCAGGATTGTGCATGAAATCCACAGATGTGACGGCCTGCCTTATCATGTCGTCGGTCTTCACCGAATGTATGAACACATTGGCTGCCTCCGGATCCTCATCGAGGATCTCCTGAAGGCTCTTCGTGACGAAGCAGTTGTTCTCCATGTCGATGACATCTATGTATTTCTGCGAGTATCTTATTATGTCTTCGTGAGACTCCGGGCGCATCTCCGGCAAAGTGAGGCTTACCATCCTGGGGTAGTCCTCGCCGACCCTGTCCACGGCTCTCGTGCCCAGACCGTAGACCATCCTTATCATGCCGTCTTCCTTGCGTATCCTCTTGGACCACAGGAAGGGGTTTTCACTGAATATGACTCCAGCTATGTGAGGGAAGAAATACCTGCCCGTCCTCGCTCCCACCACCTCCTGGATCAGGATGGCCATCGATTCGTAGTCATATTGCATCATGCTTCTCTTCCTGTAGATGATCGCCTCAGGCGAGAAAACGCCGCTGTAAATATTCTTTATGGCCGATCCGAGGGCGTGGAGATTCTCCTTGAGAGTGCCCTGGTTAGGTAGGAAGAAAGAGTCGTACTTGCCTGCAAAGCTGGTTCCAATGTTGTCCTCCAGGAGGCTCGAAGAGCGAACTATAATCGGCTTGCTGCCGAAGCTCTCGAGCAGCGCCCTGAGCTTGTTCCATATGGCGTCCGGAAACCGCCCGCCGCGGATCTTCTCCTTTATCTTCTCGTATTCGCGCTCTATTATCCTGTTGGGCTTGAACTTCTGGTTCCTGTATCTCAAAAGACCGTTGAAATCCAGGAAGTCTATGCAGACCTCGTCTCCCAGATAGTGGGATTCTGGAACGGTTATGTAATCGTTGAAGTTGAAGGAGTCCTCCTCGACGGCGCACTGCACGATCTTATGAGCTATCAGCATTCCCGCGCTCTTCCCGCCCACCTTGCCGGTGCCAATGAAGCGGTTGTAAATCTCATGCACGTCTCTCATCGACAGAAAGCGCTCGGTGATGTTGACCTGCTCTGGAATCTCAGTGATGAGCCTTCGGAGAAGCACGATCTTCAGCTCTCTCATCTCATACTGGTATTTCATCGCCTGCTTTTCCGAGAGCGACGAGAAATAGTTCATCTTTTCAATGAGAACCTTCGTGGACGCCTTCTCGATGTCAAGATGAAAATCGAAGTCAAGCTTCATTTTGATAGCGAACTCTGATTCGATCTCGGGGCTGTGATCGACTATCAGCTGCTTCAGATGATCTATCGAGTAGTTGATGGAAAAGAGATAGTCTATTATCTGCTTCCTGGCCTCCCTGCACCGGCCGAGCCATATCTCTGCAGGTTCGAAGGGCTTCCCGCCTTCGTCGCTCTGTATCTCCACAGCCCTTTTGCCGATGAGCTTCTTCATCGAAAACTCATTGACGATCTCGTCCCTGATCAGCGTGTCCTTCATCAGCCTGCGTATGTAGCTCCTGACGAAATCCGGGTACTGCTCGAGGTAGCAGAATATCTGACGGGCACGTTCTTCTTCATGGGTCATGGAAGGTGCTCCTTATGGCATGATTTCTCGCGTAAATGATATGACGCCAGTTCGCTGACAGGTATAAGAAATACTCTGCGGCTGCTGCCCTTCCCTTCTGGAGGGCAGCGGGAACCAATGTCAAATTATATGCCTGTATGGATATATCGAGCGCCTCAGACTTCGAGACCGACTCGTGAGTCTCATCAGCAGATCGTTCAGAGAAGTGATCTCACATGAATAATGAAGGCAGTAATAACACAGATCGGAGCCGGGAAGCCGCGATCATTGCAATTGTCCTGCTGCTGTCGGCGGCAGCCAGGCTTTACGATCTCGGCACAAAAGACATATGGTACGATGAGTCTCTCAGCCTTCTGAAAGGGCTGCTGAGCCTCAACATGATACTCCGGGACTCCATGTCTCAGATTGCTCCTGATGCGCACCCCCTTCTCTACCCTCTATTCCTGTTCCTGTGGATGAAGCTCGGAACGAGCGAGTTCATGGTGAGACTGCCGTCGGCGCTGGCAGGAACAGCCACCGTCTATTTTGTCTACGTCATGGCAAGAGCCCTTTTTGGCGGCAGGGTGGCTCTGATCTCTGCACTGCTGACAGGCCTGTCTCCATTTCTTGTTTCATATTCGCAGGAGGCTCGAAACTATATCTTCCACTGCCTGTTCACCGTGACATCTCTTTATTGCATGTGGAAGTTCATGGAAGAAGAAAATAGAAGAGATGCGATTAGATGGGCGTTTCTCTACGGCCTTCTGACATGGCTGAATATGAATGCGCATTATTTCTCAATGATATTCATCGTCTTCGAGAACATATTCTTCTTCATATGCAAATGGGGAAGATCATCAAAGATCAGGATATGGTGCGGCATACAGGCAGCTCTTCTGATATGGCTCGCGTTCATGACACCGCTGATAATGACGCAGCGGAGCCAGATCCTGACTTTCTACGGCACCTGGAACCCGAAAGTTACAGCGCAGAACATCGTGATGCTGTTTCTGAACCTCAATTTTACAGTGCTGCAGCTTCATCAGAACATTCTGTATCCTATGGTCAACAAGCTCTGGGGCATAGCGCTCATTACGCTCCTTCTGGTAATCGGCCTCGTGCGGGCTTTCAGAGAAGGCAGAAGAGGGCTCCTGATAGCGGGATGGCTCTGCTTCCCAATCGCAGTAACGCTGATTGCTTCGCTCCGTCACAGCGTGCTCGCCGATCGATATTTCACAGCCATTCTCCCTGCATTGTTCATTCTCATCGCTCTGGCGCTCGATTCATTGAAGCCGAAGGCTCTTGGGACGATATCCCTCTGCCTGCTCGTTCTGCTTTATGGCTCATCGCTGATCCAGTATTACGGGAAATACACGGCTCCGGGCTACAGGGGCTTCTTCCTGCAGAGCCTGAAAGGTCAGAAGGACTTCAGAGGGGCGACGGGATATATCGGCGCGCATGCCGGGAAAGATGATGTGATACTCATTGACGAGAGCTTTATCTTTATGCCTCTGCTTTACTATAACCATTCACTGAGAAAGAATATCCATCCGGCAAAGAGCGCTGATGATATCAGGAGAGCGTCGGAGGCTCCAGGGATCATTTTCATACACTCCGTTCCTCCCCTGCCGGAGAACATGGTTCCCTCATGGGAAGCAGGGAGCGTTCCACCTGAACTGTACAGCGCGCTCGAGCATTACGGGGTTCCGGTTGAAAAGACGAGCGTCAAGGGGATCGACATCTATGTCTTCCGGAAGAGAGCTCAACAGACATCCGTTCCGTACAATATACTCACCAGCATAATTAACGACACCTGTCCTGGGAACCAGGAACAGCAAAAGCTGTGGTAATCGAAAATTCCGCCATTTTAATGGCGGAATTTTCGAGCGTACATATAAAAGAGGCCCTTACAGGCCTCTGGCAGACTCATAAGCTTCTCAGCTAGATCCCTTTGAACTTGTTCATCTGGTTCAGAAGCGGGATCATGTTCATCGTGTTCATCTGGCTGTTCATGGCCATAGACGGCATCGAGCCCTCTCTTGTCCCATAGAATATGAAGTTGCCATCCGGATGAGAAGGTGCGTTATTCATATTCGCCTTTGTCGTCGTCCTCATCGTGCCTGTGGCCGGATCGGCGAAAGTGACGGTATCACCTTCCACCTTTGTAATTGTGACTATGTGGCCTCTGCCTGAAGGCGAGAACTCCGGCCCGTTGAGGCCCACGACTACCGGCATCTTCTCGTTGTTGACCTTCTGCTCGATGAGATTCCAGCAGTCCGGCGAGATCACTCCTCCGTCCTTCCAGTTTACGCCGCTGCTCCCTGTTTCGGCGTTCAGCGCGTTCAGCAACTGGAAGCCATACTTCTGGTCGATATCGACATCTGTCAGATTCTTCCCGGTCAGGCTGTTGACCGCCATCGCAACGGAAGTCTGTCCGCACGATATGCTGTTGCTCTGGGCAAGGACTTTCAGGTTTGTCACGCCGTCGCCCATGACCGGCTTCGTTTCGGCAGGAGGCGTGAAGCCTGATTTCACTTCTCCGATGTGAGCGTTCATGATATCCTGGAAGTTCAGCGGAACAGAGGATATCCTGCTGCTGCAGCTCTCGACTCTCCCTGAGATCATCGACTGGATCTGGCTTATTCTGCTCTGTATGCTCTGCATTCCTTCTATATTCATGGCACCTCTCCTCGACCCGTTCTTATCTATATTTTACATTACTTTGTCCGCTTTGTCTATAAATGTTACAAATTGTTAACTTTTACAGGCCCCGGAAAAACTCCGGCTTGAACAGCTTCTCTTCCAGCGCATCGTCGATCAGTGAGATGAGCTTTCCCTTGTCCTTCTTCAGCGTTCCGGACAGAGGGAGATAGTTCGAAGCGTGGTTGCTTCTGAATATGCACTGCTCCACCTCCAGGTTCTCGATGAACATCTTCATCTCCCTAAGCAGCCCTTCCGGGCCGGGCATCTCGAACTGATGGCTCTGAACCATCTGGTACAGCGGCGTGACAGGGAGCACCATCAACGACAGCACTGAAAGATACCGGGGACCTATGGCGTTGAGCATGCAGGCCGATTCGTAGGCGTGCGCATCGCTCCACTTCTTTCCTCCCAGCCCGAGCAGGATTATGGTCGAGAGCTTCATCCCCGCCTTCTGAGCCCTAAGGCAGCCCTCCACAGCTTCTTCACGGCTGCATTTCTTGTTCACAAAGTAAAGCACGTCGTCAGAGCCGCTCTCGAGCCCGACATAGATTATCTTGAGTCCCAGCGAGAACAGCTCCCTGAGATCTTCGACGCTCTTCCTCAGAATGTCGTTGGCCCTTGCATATATGCCGACACGCTGAAGCTCCGGAAAAACGCTTTTAAGATGGACGAGAATCTCCCTGAGCCTTGTGGTCGGCATCACCAGCGCGTTACCATCTGCCAGAAACACCCTTTTGACAGTGCCGTAATAGCTCTTCGCAAGAGCCATGTCCTCGTACAGTTCGTTGAGATCGCGCATCCTGAATGCCTCGTTCCTGTAGGTGCCGCAGAATGTGCATTTATTGTGAGTGCACCCTATCGTCGCCTGCAGTATGAGCGAGTCAGCCTCGCTGGGTGGTCTGATGACATTGCCGACATAGCGCATAAGTTCACCTTCCCCTAATCAAGGCACTGCTTGAAGAACTCCCACTCGCCCCTGGCCCCGCTCAGGCTGGCGGGCTCGTCGTTCCAGGTTCCGAAGAGATATATGGGAGAGCGGATCTCTATCACGCCGGACTTTTCCTTCTCAGAGCCGCCGGCGCTGAAGCGGACCGTAAAATTGATCTTCGTGTCGCTGAGCGTGCCGCTGAAGTCTCCGGTTATGTTGTTTTCAGTGACGTATTCTCCCTTAAGCGTGCTGCCCCTTATGCTGAACTTCATGGAGCCCTCGTATTTTTTTCTGGGCCCAATGTCCTTGTTATTTGTCGGATTCGCGAGAAACCACCTGTTGCAGCGCCACATCGTGTCGCCATCCTTGTGAGTGCCCGAGAATATCGAGTAATATCTGTTTCCGAACTGCCCCAGGTTGAACTGTTTTATCAGCTCGTTGCATCTGTATCTCTTCTGCCTGTCCTCGAAGACGATCGGACGGTTCTTCTCATCGAGCCATCTGGGGCTCTTCGTGAGCTCGACGTCCATCTTGACGAGGGCCTTATAGGCGTCCACCCAGAGCGTGTAGTTGTCTTCGCTGGGGAGCGGCTGCTCAGTGATGGGTATGAGGCCGTACTTTATGTACCTGCCCTGCAGGCCGTCGAGCGTGCAGACCTCCTGAGCCATAGCGGCGAGTACGCAGAGCAGAGCAAGTGTTATTGCCGCACAGGGAATGAAAAATCGCTTCATGTCTTGTCTCCTTATCGTTGATTGTCATCCGGAATGCCAGTAATCGACTTTTCACCTCAAGGGATATTCCACAGCAGAACCCTGTCATCTTCTCCACAGGTCGCGCACCGGCGCCCGTCAGAGGAGAAGGAGATCTCGTTTATCCTGGCCGTATGGCCTTCAAAGACAGACAGGAGCTTCCCTGAGCCGGCGTCCCACAGGCGGGCGGTGCAGTCGAACCCTCCTGACAGCAGAAGCGCCTCCCTGGGGTGAAACTCGACGGACAGCACTCCTTCTTTCTCGTCACCCCTTACTGAAGCCCGCTCAATGCCTGCCTTTACATCCCAGAGCTTCACCGTTCCGTCCAGCGATCCCGATGCCAGCGTCAAGCCGTCATGCGAAAAAGACACGGATGAGGCTCTCGCCTTGTGGCCTTTCAGAACGGAGAGAAGCGACGCCGATTTAACATCCCACAATTCCACGAGCCCCTTCTCGATCCCGCAGGCCAGCAGTTTCCCGTCAGGCGAGAATGCAACGCCGTTGGCCCTTTCGTCTTCGATGTCCAGCACAGCCCTCTTCTTCAGCACGCCGTTCTGATAATCGAGCAGAACGACTTCCTTTCTCGAGCCCAGCGCCAGTATGGAACCGGCAGGAGACAGGGCGGCGCATAGGATTTCAGAGTTGTATGCAAAAACGTTCCTCGTGCCATCTTGTATCGGATAGTGCCATGAGATCAGCTGGCCGTCACACGAGGCAGTGATGAGGCGCGCATCATTCATCGCAAAATACAGCGCGCTCACGTTGCCGTAATGCCCTTCGAGTCTGCCGTCTCCCTTCACCTCGCTGCTGTCGTCGGCATAGAATATTCTCATGGCCGTAAGGGTCTCTTTCAGCTTCTCGCCGAAAGATTCGATGAACGAGTGCCTGGCCTTCTTGATAACCTGGACCGGAGCGCTGTCCGCCCTGTCCAGGGACCAGAGCCTGAGCTCGCCGTTTCCGCAGCCTGCAGCCAGCGTGCTTCCTGTCGAGCTGAATGCTGCGCATTCAGCTCCCTCCGGATGCCCTTCAAGCGCTCTCACCGGCTTGCTCTTCGCAGGGATCGCCTTTGCAGGGACTGCCTGTGCCGCAGGCTTAGCCGCCAGGCCAGCCGGCGCGGCAGTTCCTGCCTGGGGCTGAGAGCCCTGCTGCGGCGCAGATGCGGCAGATTTGACGTTACCATCATCAGGAAATACTATGCTTACAGCTCCCTGCGACTGAGCCTGCCCGGCCGTCTTTGCCGCAGGAGCGGCTTTGCTGACTGCAGGGGCGGCGCCTGCCGATGGCGCCTGCTGAGTCATCTCGGCTTCAAATTCGGCGAGAGCTTCATCTGCCGAGACTGCCTTTGCCGGGCCGGCTGCTGAGGTCCCTGCCTGGGATTGCATGGCGCCTGCAATTTCGGCCGACGGAGGAGCAAGGAGCATCTCGATGTTCCAGATCCGCAACGTGCCGTCTGCGTTGCCGGCCGCGCAGAGCCTTCCATCCCTGGAGGAACTGAGGCTCATAACCTCTCCGTTCGCCTTGTCGAGAGCCTTGATCATCTTTGCTGTCTGCGGCTCCCATATCCTCACAGAGCCGTCTTCACCTCCGGTGAAGAGTCTGTTTCCGTCCGGCGAGAATGAGAGGGCGTTTACCCTTCCCTTGTGCGCCTGTATTATCCTGAAGACTGTCCTCGCTTCAACATCCCACAGTTCCACCTCGCCGCTCGAAAGGCCGCATGCGATGAGAGTGCGCAGCGGTGAAAAGGCAAGGGAGTGAACCTTCTTTTTCTCGTCTCCCCTTGGGAGGCCTGTCTTCACCCAGGTCTTCGTGTCGAACAGGAACACCTTGCCATCCAGCGATGCCGTTGCGAGAGTTCTCCCGGTCGGCGAGAAGGCCACCTCAGTCACTGCCGCCCTGTGCTCATCGAGCGTTTTTTTGAGGCTCCAGGTCTTTGTCTCCCAGATCAGCACCCTCATATCTTCCGAGCCGGAGGCAAGATATGTCCCGCCAGGCGAAAAAGCCACTGAAAACACGGCTCCCATATGCCCTATAAGGGACGTGCTCTTATCCCATCCATCCGACTTCTTGACCTTGACGGAAGTGTCCCGCGATGCTGATGCAATGTAAGCTCCGTCCGGCGAGAAAGCCACGCTGTTTACCTCGTAATAGTGCTCCACCCATGCGGCCTTTTCAGTGCCTGACGCCATGCTCCAGACCCTGATCGCCTTGTCTGCTCCTCCGGAAGCCAGCAGATCGGAATCCCGAGACAAGTCTGTCGAAAAAACCCCTCCCCTGTGAGCGGCGAAAGATACGCTCGACTGCTGGAAGAAGAGGGGCGCAGGTGGCTTTGCGGCAGCAGAGCCGGATGGCTGTGAAGCCATTATCCTGGTTCCTGGAGCTCCTGTCTGCTGAGAGGTCTGGGAAGCGGCAGGAGACTGGGCCTGCGGTGCCTGATACGCAGGAGGCTGAGCCGGCGCTTTAGTGGCCTGGGCCTGCGGTGCCTGGGCTGCAGGGGGCGGAGCCGGCGCTTTGGCTGACTGGGCCTGCGGTGCCTGAGCCACAGGAGCCTGCCCGGATGGCGGAACTGCCTGGGCCGCGCCCTGTCGGGTGCCGTGAGCTGTCAGGCTTGCCAGCATATTCTGCAGATTGCCGATCTCCTGGTGGAGCTTCTGGATCTCCAGGTCCTTCATCGCTACTTCCTGCGACGATCTGGCGGTGCTCTGGCTCTTGCTGGCGGCAAGCTTGCTGAGATTGGCCGAGAGGCTCATGATATCGTTCTGCAGCTTTTTTATCTGCAAATCCTTCTGAGACTCTCCAAGAAGTGCCTTCTTCATATCGTCGGCGCTCTGAAACCTGTCTTCAGGCTTGTATTGCAGGGCCTTTTCCACTATCGCCGCAAAGGCCGGCGAGATATTGGCGTTCAAAGTCCTCACCGGCTCGAACGTGAAAGGAGCCCTCACCTTTGGATCCACGCCTGTGATCAATCTGTGCAGTGTGGCTCCCAGTGAGAATAAATCTGAGCGCTCATCAGCCTTTCCCTCATAGTGCTCAGGCGAGGCGTATCCCTGCGTTCCGATGGCCGTCTTGGTCTTTTTCGAAGCAAATATCGTTGCCGTGCCGAAATCGACGAGGTAGATCCTGCCTGTGGCCTTTTCGAGGATGTAGTTCTCAGGCTTGATATCCCGATGGATGATCTTCTTGCCGTGCAGATATTCAAGTATGTCCAGCGCGGTGAGCGCGAAATCGCGGGCCGTCTTCTCATCGAGGGGAAGCTTGTATGCATGCTCGAGATTGCTGCCTTCGATGAAGTCCATGACGAGATAGTATCTGCCTTTTTCGATGAAAAAGTCCATCACGACTGGAATGTTGGTGTGCCTGAGCTCCCCGCAGAGGATCTCGGCCTCGCGCTTGAACCATGAAATGGCGGCGGCGCGCTCGTTCTGATCGGAGAAGTTGTCGAGCATCTCTTTCAGCGCGAAGATCCTGTTCATCAGCCGGTGATCCCGGACTTTGTACAGTGCGCCCATGCCGCCCTGGCTGACCATCTGCAGCACTTCGTAGCGGTTATCGAGAAGGGCGCCGGTCGCCAGGTTGCCCGTCGAAAGAGGAGAGCCGCACTGGTTGCAGAAGCGGGCCCCGTCTTTTTGAGGAGTCTGGCAGAAAGGACAGTTCATCTAAGCTTCTTGTCTCCTGAGCTGCTTTGATCTATTTATATCTATTGTTCTACCTTCAAATTGCTCTGCCCTGCATAGAACAAGCCAGACTCACAGGCAGACGGAAAATATGGGTCATCCTCAGCTCACGTTCTCCAGGGCCTGTGGCCGATCAGCAGCACAGTCTCCCCGCTCTGCCTGATCGTCTTCAATCCCTCGGGGCTTATGAAAAAGAGACCATCGGACCAGGTATGGCTTTCTTCAACTATCTTTCTGCGGCTTCCTGATTTTAGATCGAGAAAGTAGCAGGGCTCGCTGTGCGGCTGAACGACAGCATTGCAGTCATATCCTGCAGGATTCCTGTTCCTGGGCCATATGATGCCGTATGTATCTTCAAATGCATGCTGATAGAGAACTGACATATAAGGCTTTCTGCAGATGAGCGGCGCGTCTTCCACCCTTGCCAGCACGTTGAGCGAGCCGGAGCTCAGGGTGCCGCTGAAAAAGTAGTATACTCCATCGGGAGAAATGCTCAATGAGCAGACATCGTAACCTCTGCCATACAGGGGAACGAAGAAGGAATTCTTCCCGCTTCTGAGCTCCCGGCACTGCACTCCCTCCTTATGGCACGATCCCGGCATGTCGACGACCTCAGCGTAATATGCCTTACCTCTCAGCGTATAAAGCCCGATTATCTCGCGTCCTTTTCTCACGGCTTTCTCTTTCCCGTCTGTCAGCGAGATGGAGTTTACCGCCTTTGAGTCCCAGGGGCCGCAGTAGAGAATGGAGCCCTTCGATTCAGGGTCCCATAAAAGCATGCCACATTCCATCTTCGGCTTGAGCTTTTTGACCGCGCCCTTTCTGTCAATGCATACGATGACATTCCGCTCTTCAGTCAATGCGAGCCACCGGCTGTCGGCAGACCACGCTCCGGGCTGATAAAAATTGCCGCTTACTGTGCATGTTACCTTCCCTGTTCCTGCGTTGTAGAGAATCAGAGATGTATCGTATATGTCATCCTTCTTTTTCATGACGATCAACGCGACCTGTGAGCCGTCAGGGGAAGCTGAGAATGAAGTAATCTCTCCATCCACGCAGATTGGCGCAGGTTCTGACACACTGCCGCCGGCAGATGTGATGACGAGGAAGAGCAGGATTATCGAAACGCAGAAGATTGAAGCGTGCCTGTTGTTCATTTCAGCTCATATCCATTCAGGCGCAATTTAATCGCGACTCATGGCAGGTGAATCGGGACAGCGCCGCCGAGTATTCAACAGCTTCACTACTCAGATACGAAGCGCTCCGGATTGTTGGTGATGATCCCGTCAACGCCGTAATAGTCGAGAAGCTTGTGCACGAGCTTCGGCTTGTCCGCCGTGTAGGCGAACACCATCGTTCCCTGGGCGTGCATGTCCTGGACCCACTGTTTATCGAGCGTCGCCCAGTATGGAAGGATAATGTCCGCGCCCTTGTCCTGCGAGTCCTTCAGGCTGAGCTTCTTGCCGATCTCCTTCGAGGCGAAGAAGCCTATGAGCCCGCCTGCCACCGTGACAGCCGCGGTGACAGCCGGATGAAGGCCCGCCAGGATTCCGCCAGCAAGCCCTGTGACGAACCCGGCCGAAGTGCCTATCTTGAGGGATTTAACGAGCGGATCGGGCTTCAGCAGCACTCCTGTCTTTATCTCGGCATCTATGGACTTCACGTTCTTCACGCAGGAAGGATCGAAGGATGTTATTATCACGTCCCTGTCCATGTTCATAGCCTTCAGGCGGTCAATTATATCCTTTTCTATTCCTGGATACTGCACCGAGTTCTTTATCTCGATGTCGATCTTGACTTTTCCCTTTGCCCATTCGAGCACCTCGTCGAACGTCGGAACCTTCTCGCCTTTGAATTCAGGCGAGAACCACGACCCTGCATCGAGCTGCTTAATCTCCTCAAGCGTGAGATCCTTAACCGCTCCGTGGCTGCCTGTCGTCCTGTCGACAGTGTCGTCGTGCATTATCACGAGGTGGCCGTCTTTCGTCCTGTGCACATCGAGCTCGATCATCTCCGCGCCGAGATCATGTGCCTTTCTGAAAGACGCGAGCGTGTTTTCAGGAGCAAGCGACGAAGCCCCGCGGTGGCCTATTATGAAAGGTTTCTTCTGCGGAAGGTCCTTACAGGGAGAGTATGAATCGACTGCTATGCCTGCCGGCCCGGCTTCACTCCCTGAGCCGGTCCTGGCTGAAACGCCGGCAATGCCTGCAAAAGGTATATTCGATGAGGCTCCGATTCCAATATCCATATCCGGCATCTCCTGTCTCAATGGATTCGAGGGCGCCTGCCGCCCCCGCAGCTGGTTTATTTACTATTATACACGTTTCCGGCTCTTTCCACAACAGAACGGATCGCCTCACTGTCCCTTGACTGCGAGGACAAAACCATCCCTGTGGAGAAATCCCTGACAATCACGCTTTCATCACTCAGGCTTATAATGATGAGGGGCTCCATCCCCGATTAATCCGGAGGTTGTCATGGCATCTATCGAGTTTACAGATAATTACCAGGATCTCTCGACGGACATGGGCTTTCAGTTCAAGTTCAACTGCGAGCGTTGCGGCGACGGCTATATGTCCACATTCCGGTCCAACGCGATTGGAGTGGTGGGCGGACTTCTGAGAGGCGCATCGAGCTTCCTCGGAGGAGCGCTCGGTAACGTGGGCCACACTGCCTACGAGGTTCAACGCGCAGTGGGAGGCCCTCAGCACGACGCGGCTTTGAGGCAGGCCGTCGAAGAAGTGAAGCCGCTCTTCAAGAAATGCAGGCGCTGCGGAGACTGGGTCTGCGAAAAAGTGTGCTGGAACGGGCACAAGGACATGTGCAAGCGGTGCGCTCCGGTGGCCGAAGAGGAAGAGACATCGATCAGGTCCGAGCATGTCCGGACGCAGGTTTCAAACGACCTGTTCCTGGAAGAGAACAAGAGGATGAGCGAGAAGGGCAAGGAAGTAGCGGCCAAGTGCCCTGAATGCGGAGGCGCCACCCTCGGCAAGAAGTTCTGCCCCCAGTGCGGCCACAAGATGGCGCCTGCCGAGAGCTTCTGCAAGCAGTGCGGCGTAAAGCTCACGCCTGGCTGCAAATTCTGCGGAGACTGCGGCGCCCCAGTCGAATAAACATAACAGGCTATCATGGACACCTGGAGGTATGGTCACGCCCTTCAGTAGAATAATTGCCATACAGTGGCAGTAGATATGGAGAGGGAATTGAAGAAATGGCCATTTCACCTGATGAATGGCTCAGGCAGGCTGATAATGATGCTGATACCGCAGAATAAAGTATCAAAGGCGGGAAATATTACTAAGCGGTATTCATGTGCCATCTCGCTGTTGAAAAAGCTTTGAAAGGGATACTCCACCAGAGACTTGGAAAGGCTCCTCCCAAAGGTCATCATCTCATTGCCCTGTCGAACCAGACAGGGCTCACTCCTCCGATGCATATCGGCAAGTTTCTTGTCAAGCTCAATGAAGTCGATGTCACTACCAGATATCCGGAGACAATTGAGAAGATGACGAGAATGTACCCTGAGGATAAGGTGAATGAGATTCTGAAAGACACCAGGGAGGCTATCAGATGGATAAAAACACAGTTATAGAAATAATTGAGAGGTTCCGAAAGGCCCTGGACAAACAGGGAGTCCGCGTAGAGCGCCTTATCCTCTATGGCTCCTTCGCATATGGAACACCTCATGAGGGAAGTGACATCGATCTCATTGTCATATCGGAAGACTTCGCACCTCTCGATTTCTGGGGGAGAATCGATGTTCTCACCGAGGCCCTCTACGAGGTGTTTGAGCCAATTGAAGCAATCGCAATGACACAGAAAGAGTGGGATAACCGGGAATTCAGCATTGTGGATTATGCCTGTGATGGTGAAGTGGTATATGCCGCATAAAAAAGGGGACAGACTCTTTAATTGACAATTCCGAGTCTGTCCCTTATTTCATCGACTATGTTAATATGGGAGTCTGTCACTATTTATTAATTTAAAAGGATAAAGAGGCATTTTTAGACAATTTCATACAGGAACAATCAATCTCCAGCCGATTCCGGAGAAAGGAGTTCCTTATATGAGGCATATGCTTCTCCTGCTCCTGATGTTATCGTTCTGCGCATCGATAGTTTATGCCGAGCCTCCCCACCCTCCCTTTAGAAAAGTATGGTCGTATAAAACACATGAGCAGATTTACAGCTCTCTACGTGAAAATACTGTAGATAACAGGATACTCTGCTACTATACCAGTGAAGAATATGGAGCCGTGGATATCGGCACAGGCAAATGCCTGTGGAAGAAGCCGGTCGGGAAGAATCATATATTGCAAGGTCGCTGTTTCAAAAACAGGTTCTGTATAACACTCGAGAAATATGACGGAAATCCTGAACATTGGAATTCCGGCAAAGGGACGTTTTACATACTCGATCCGTATACAGGCCGTGAGATCTCATCATTGACTCTTTCAGAGATGGAATGTCATCCAGATTTAGCAGGAGGAATCCTGTATTGCCTGTTTGAGTTAAACAGGCTGGCGGCCATAGACATTGCAACAGGAAAGAGGCTCTGGGAAAGGCAGATTACACTGAGCCCTGATGAACACAAAAGGAAGTTCATCGATATAGATCTCAATGCAGTTGGTAACAGCCTGTTTATAAAGAACAGTTACAAAGAGATGCTCTGCGTGAATACTGCATCTGGAGAAACCAGATGGAAATTAACTTTGAACTCTTCATATCCTTCATACACTATAGACAGCAAAAGATTCTATTTATTGCATGATGATAAGATAACCGCACTCAATATTGACAATGGCAGAAAAGAATGGGAGTTTACTTCTGAGAACAGAATAGAAAACCGCATGATTTCAACAGAAAACTTAGTTGTCTTTATAGGTAAAAATGGTTTCATATATGCTCTCGCAGCAGAAAATGGCAGTATATCCTGGTCTCAAAAGCTGCCGCCGGCTAAATACCGTATCTCGTGTGAACTGTTTCTGATGGATGGCTCAATTATCCTTACTTTGAGTAATCGCCTGCTTGCCTTCGATCTGAAAGGCAACAGATTGTGGGAGTTTGACAACTCAGCTGGCTATATCGCCGGTATATCATCCCTGGAAGGGGGGTATCTCATCAACACCGGCCATGCGCTCATCCGCTATGAAGAAGGTGAGCCTCCTGCATTACCCGATACAGTTGAGGGGAAAAAAGCACTTGCAGAGAAACTCGTGTCCCGTTTTGATGATCTGGACGACGATGAAGACAACACTCTGACAACTCTGGGAGATCAGGCATTCGATGCACTGCTGTCACTCGTAAAAAAACACCTGTCCCTCTATGAAAAGGCTGCTTTAGATGTAAAATCAAGAACGAACGACATCGCGGAACAATATAATTACATCTCAAAAGAATATTCTAAATTTAATAACGCCATATTTGCCCTCCAGAAAGTTATTACCCCAAAACACACAACACAACTCTTCTCCCTGCTTTCAATCGCGAAGAATCCAAAATCAATGTATAAAATCCTCTTCCTGCTTTCCGAAAAGGGAGATGACAAAATCACAGCACCATATTTCATAAAAGAAATTAAAAAGTTAAGAAACGAAAAGGACGATCTGTTCTATGTAGCGCTGCATGCCCTGGAGAATTCAAGCAATAAAGCGGCGGTTGATTTCATGATAGACAAGCTCTCAGATCCGAAAGCATCGAAGGCCATTCGAGAAGCAGCCTACCTTAACCTGGGGAGAACCGGAGGCGAGAGAGGTGTCAGAGCAGTCATAAAAGCGCGCGATGAGAGTCGTACGATTCCATCGCTCGATGATTTTGCCCGGTTCGACCAACTGGACATGACTGTCAATAAAAACATCGAAGGCGATCCTGACAACAGGCTTATGCAGTTGATGACAGACAGCAAAGGAGATCTATGGGGAATTGTCTCTTCATCTGTTCTCGGCTCCTTCCTGGACTTATGGCTGCTGAAGTCAGATGGCAGGAAATGGAAACAGGCATTCTTTGCCGGCTCACTAACCGATTCGAGCGACATTACAATAGAGAGTATGATTGATAGTATAGACAGCACCGGCATACCAAAGGACAGCGACAAAGATGGATGGACTGATCTTGTTGAAAAAAGACTCGGCACCGATCCGAACAACAAAGACACAGACGGCGACGGATTGATAGACAGTGAGGACAAGAACCCGCTTGCCATTCCCCGGCCTCTGAATGAGGAGGAGAAGGTATTGAGAGCCGCATTCGAAGCGAGATACTGTTTCTCCAGCGGAGATGGCTACAAGACTCCATGCCTGGTTGATCTTCCTGAAGGAGTCCAGCCATTTGAATTCTATGGATTCAACTGGGTCATAATCCCCCAAGTCAAAGGCACGGAAAGCCCCCTCGCGAAATACAGGACTTTGATATTACATCGCGGCATGGCAGTTGTCTATTTCGGCAGACCAAGGAATGATTTTGATGGCAATGCGACTCCCGAGACCAGGGGAAGGGATTTCATACTGTGGAATGCCGACAGGACAGAGGCCAGGCTGTCCATATCAACTCATTACGGTTCCCTGAATGCAGCCGGCTACGACATCCACTTGAAAAAATTCGGCGACGAATGGATCGTGATCAAGATGCTCAAGACCTGGGTATCATAAAAAAAGGGACAGACTCTTTAATTGACAATTCCGAGTCTGTCCCTTATTTCATCGACTATGTTAATATGGGAGTCTGTCACCGATTATTTACCAGAACCACTTGCCTTTGGTGCCTGTCAGGCCAGTGAGGTCCAGCACGTTTTCGCCGCCGCCGAGCTCTGATTTCCACTTCTGGTTCACGAGCGGCACGTTGAAATCGGGGATCGCGTCGTAAGCCAGATCGCCTGCCTTTCCTCCCAGGTATCCCCCGACTATGGAGCCTCCTATGCCTCCCACTGCTCCGCCGACGGCAGCGCCTGAAGGCAGGCCGGCTATGCCTATTGCCGCTCCAAGTCCTGCACCCCCCGCTGTGCCGCCGCCTGGCTCTGCCGCTGTGCCCACGCCTGTGCCGACAGCGGTTACCAGGGCTGCCTCGGCTGCGCCTCCCACTGCGGCGCCTGCGCTTGTCCCGACAGAGCTGCCTATTGCGCCGCCCACTCCGGAGCCGACAGATTCGAAGACCTCTTTCTTCGTCAGCTTTCCATCGTCAAGCGTATGAGCGGTCAGACTGACTGCAGTTCCAATCAGCGGAGCGCCCTTTGCAGCGGCGCCTACGACTCCTTTCAGCCCATCCTTCGTCGCCTCCTGCACCAGGCCTGAATTGGCAGTGAGATTGACAGCTGTTTTACCTGCAGCAACTGCCGTATTCATCAATGCTCCGGCGGTACTGCTCGCCAATTGCTCCTTATCCAGGCTGAGAGGTCCGATCTGTACCTTGCCCTCATCAGCACCGGCCTGACTGGGAGTGTTCTCCGCCGCGCTCTGGTATGTATTGAAAAGACTATCGGCCGCATCCAGCTTTTTGTATTTCTGCTCGATTGTCAAAGGCGATTCAGCGTTCTCCGCCTGTGCCGGCTTCTGCTCTGCAGGCGGCGCCTGCGATTGAATGACATTTGTATTGGGTTCATAAATGCTCTGTGCTGATGTTGAATCAATTTTCAAGGTGTTATGCTCCTTTGCTTGCAAATCCCCTTATCACATGTTATCAATACAGAATAAAAAAAGTAAAGACCATGATAAAACCCCCGGACAGAACCGGAGGCCTTAATCATCTCATTAAGGTATTTCAGCCTGAAAGCCCGGCAGACGAAATGCCGGCTACATCTTGTCGGACATCTGCGTATATCCGATGGCCTGCGCATCCCACGGTCCTATGCTTATCTTACCGCCTGCGCTCTGATAGTCGTATATCTTTCTCTTCTCTACCTCTCTGTCCTTCAGGGCTTCATCGAGCTTTCCATGGAGCGGGTGGTTGTCATCGGCGCCGATCTTTTCGAGAGCCTGCGGATCTGCGGAAAGAGCCTTCATGAGCTCGGGATCCTTTATCTTGGTGGTAATCTTCGTGTCCGTTCCCTCATTTCCAGTTATGCCGACGTTGTGCATCTCAAGCTCCATGTACTTCTCATTCGTCTCCTTGTCTTCCACGAAACGCCGGCGCATAATTGACTCCTGCTGAGTAACCCTTCCCATCACCTCGGCATCGCCGCCAAACAGCTTTGCCGCGACATTGGCCTTGAGCTTCGTCTCCTGCCTGTCGCCAAAGAACTCTTCCTTATGGCCGTTTTCGCTGTTTATTCGATGCCCCTGCTCGAGCGCATAATTAATATCACCGCCTCCGGAAACATTTATGCCTGGGAAAGAGGCTTTCACAGCGCCCTGTCCCGAAACAGACATGGCCTGAGTGTGCTCTGTCTCATATGGCTCCATGACAGATTCCTGAAGTTTGTCCAGCCCGGTATTCATAGTGTGTGTCGTGAGCGCCTGCATGCCCGCAGGACCCATCATCATTGCCACAGGGGCGTCTGTTCCTTCCTTGAGGACATTAAGCTGCGTATCAGAAATCTGCTTCATCGTGTCTTCAGATATGCCGAGCTTGTCTCCCACCATCTTGTCGACAGCCTGCAGAGGCGCAGCGACTGTCTTGTCTATCATACTGTCTTTCATATCGCTGAACGGCTTCAGAATGTCAATGGGATTCTTGGCCATGTTTGCCATGTATCCGACTTCATAAGCCGTTTTCTGTTCCCTGTTGTTTGGATCTATCTTGTATTTTGTCTTTTCATCACTTCCAACGAGGCCTGTCAGCTCTCCTGTCAGTCCGGCTCCGGGCGAGTTTGGATCCTTACTGCTTCCAGCCTTGGAGAAGCCTATCTCCTCACCGCCCTCTATGCTCATGCCCTCGCCGCCCTTGTTGATGAAGGTGACATCAAGTTTGCCGTCATTCTTTCTTATGGCCACATCCTTTGAACCGGTGAATACGCCTGCAGCCTGCGGAAACTCAGGGATCGGAACCTCAACTGCTCCCGAGCCTCCGAATCTCATCTCCTGTCCGTCCTGCAATTGCGAGCCGTCGAGCCCTGAGGAGCCGAACGCGCTGTCCAGCTTCTCCTGCAGCATCTTGAGCCCGCCGACGGCAGCCTCTCCGCCTTCCTGGGCGAGACCATTGAGATCGCTGAGGCCTGCCTCGGCTATATTCTGCACTTTATCCCTTGCCGCTCCGGAAGTGAAGTTTTCTGTGAAGCCCTTTACTATATCCGAGACCGGACCGGCCACTCCATCCTTATCCCTCTGATCTTCTCTGGCGCTCGAAATATCTACCCGGTCGTCCTCTTTGATGCCCAGGCCTTCCTTGAGGCTTTTCGCAGCCCCATCAAGCGGGCTGCCTTCCTTCCTGGCGCCTTCAGCCTTCTCGCCTTTTCCTGCTTCCTTCGCCCCCTCGGCCTTCTGAGGCTCCTTTGCCTGTTCCGCGCCCTTTGCACCAGCCCCGGATATGGCCTTGCCTACTGAATCCTTCACCGCTGATATAGCTTTGAATGGATCTCCCCCGTCTTTCTTTTCTGCCATGATTATGCCCCCCTATGACATATATACTTAATATAACTGCATTTGCACATTCAGTTAACAGGTTCCCCTCAGAAAACCTTTTTCTCTTTAGCTCCTGTCACATCGTAGGCCTTCTCAGCAGCCTTCCCTCCCAGGTATCCGCCGAGGAGCGATGCGCCCAGTCCGACTGCAAATCCGGCGGCAGTCCCGATTCCCGGAACAACCGATCCTATCGCGGCTCCTGCCAGTGCTCCGCCCAGCATACCGCCTGCAGTCCCGCCTCCAACGCGAACCAGATCCCTGTCTGTCACTTCGCCGGTCGTAGCTTTGTCAATCCCGAGAGATACTGCAGGCCCTATCACAGGAACGGCCTTCCCGAGCACATTGCCGGCCGTCTGTCCCAGGCCCTGACTCGCCACCAGTCCCGCCTCCTGACCTGCAGCCTTCGCAACATCATCGGCCCCTTCCTGAATAACCTTACCTGCCGCCATCTCCAGTTCCTCGGCTCCCTCTCCGGCGAGCCTGCCTGCCACTCCATCGGTTGCAAGCGACGCGCTCTTCGAGATGATGCCGCTTTCTTTCACTGCACTCTTTATATTGTCTATCAGGTTGCTGAAAAAACCGCCTTCCTTCTTTTCAGAGCTGCCGCTTTCTTCAAGCCCCTCAATGCCTCCCTCATCCTGAAGGTCTTCGCTCATCTCAGCTCCATCGAGATGCCCGCCTTCCTGCGTAGATATGGGCTCAAACTGCCAGGGCGCAACTTTCGCGCTGCCTTCTCCGCGGGTAAATCCCGGAAATATGCGCCTTGCATCCAGAGTCTCACGTATGCCTGTAAAATCTCCTACCATGGAAGAACCTCCTTGCTTTCAGCGCTTTGGTGCTGAAAGTTAGATGAAAGACCTGCAGCCTCTCTCCATGATTTATACCATTGGGCAATTAAAAATCCCATAAATATGCTTTAAAAATATCTGAAATTTCATAAGTTCTGTTAATATTACCTGAAGAATTTGTAAACTCATGGAAGCCAATCTGTCACAATCATCACCACACCCGCCCCTGCCTGAGGACCGGAAAAAGCTGTATGCTTCAGCAGTACATAAAAAAGGAGCCATCACGAGACGCTCCTTTAATTATCAGCGTTGCTGTCTGAAACCTATGACGCCTTCGAGGCCATCTGCTTCTTTGCTATGTTCGCATACTCTCTGAAGGCCACCATGTCTGATACTGCAAGATCTGCCAGCATCTTCCTGTTGATTGTGATACCTGCGTTCTTGAGGCCGCTGATCAGACAGTTGTAGCTCAGTCCGTTTATCCTGGCTGCAGCATTGATTCTCACTATCCAGAGAGATCTGAACTGTCTTTTATTGACCTTTCTGTCTCTGTATCCATAAGTGAGGGCGTGAATAACCGCCTCGCGGGCCGATTTGATCCGTCTCCTGCGCGCACCGCGATAGCCCTTGGCAAGCTTCATTACCTTTCTTCTTTTCTTAAGTGCAATAGTACCTCTTTTAACTCTTGGCATGTCGTACCCTCCTTAGTGCTCCTGGGGATCTATCGAGAAATGCATTACACATGATTTTACATCATGTATGGAATGCACATTGCGATGTTCTTCGCATCAGTTGGCGATGCGATTACCGCTTTTCTGATATTTCTGACCCTCTTTGGAGACTTCTTTTCTCTGATGTGCTTGCAGCCACTGAACTGCTTCATTCTCTTGATTTTTCCCGTGCCTGTCACCTTTACTCTCTTGGCGACAGATCTTCTGGTCTTGATCTTAGGCATTATTTTCACACCTTTCCAGATAGAATATCCTGATTGATGGCAAACGCATATCATTCATGGGCCGAAGAGATATCGGGAATATCCCTGCATGATGCAATATCTCGCTTCAGCAGGCGATCGACATCGACCAATGCGCAGAAAGGCCTCTGTTTCCCGAATCCACTCATGTCCACCGCGTCCTGATGCGCGATGATGAGTTCAACAAATCCAGCCCGCAAAATCTCCCGGGCGGGCATCGACAACGATGCTCTGCTCAGGACGAACTCGGGGGAAAAGGTCATCGGCATAGCTGACAGTTCTATTATACTTTCCCACCCAGTGAATAACCAGGGATTATGACGAAGTTCCAGCCGGCGCTGCTCCGCCAGGTCCGCCTGCAGGCACTATTATGCTCTTCGGTGACAGAATCATTATCATGTTCTTGCCTTCAAGCTTCGGCTTCCTCTCAATCAACGCTATCGAGCTCACTTCCTCGAACAGCTTTTCCAGCAGCTGCTCTCCCAGCTTGGTATAGACAACTTCTCTTCCTCTGAACATGAGCGTGACCTTTACCTTGTCACCTTCTGACAGTATTCTTTGAGCAGTCTTGCTTTTCGTCCTGAAGTCATTATCGTCAATCTTGGGACGAAGCTTGACTTCCTTGACCTCCAGGGTCTTCCTCTTCGCTTTTGAATCGCGCTCTTTCTTGTGCTGCTCGTATTTGAACTTGCCATAGTCTATCAGCTTGCAGACAGGCGGATCCGCATTCGGGGAGACCTCTACGAGATCGAGCCCCTTTTCCTCCGCCATGGTAATAGCATCCTTGATCGCTATTATCCCCAGCTGCTCGCCTTCATTGCCGATCATCCTGACCTGCTTTGCCCTTATCTCTTTGTTTACCCGAAGTTCTTTGGAAATGTAAGTCACCTCCTCACAGTATTTGTGCCACAAAGGCGCGGCTGCGAAAAAAAGAAGCGGAATCTTTCCGCTTCTCAAAAGAAATTACTGAAACACATGCTCCAGGAGCACATGAACAAGAACAGCTCTTTTGTAACCTTGCTGGCATTGCCGCAAGGTGAGAAGCGGATTGCTTCTTCTTGAATGTGCGCCAGCGCACATTTGATGTTTCTGCATGAGTATATCAAAGCATTCAGTAAAAGTCAATAAGAAAATTGTTTCATGAAGGAAAATCTGCACAGGAGGGATAATTACAAAGAGTAAATAACACAAACAATCCATATCTACAGGAAGTGAGATTAATGACCGGAACACACACTCGTGTGCTTATTGTATTTCTCCTGCTATCTCTTCTCGCAGTCACCCTCCATGGCTGCGGCGCAAACGCATCCACTCCATCCAGGGCAGCAGAGAGCTACATAAAGGCACTCCAGAAAAATGACTTCAAGACAGCCTGGAGCCTTCTCTCCGAAAAAACCCGGGGAGATATAGCCGATCCGTCTGATAAAAAAGGTGTGGACAGCTTCAAGGAAAAGATTGAAGAAGCTCTCAAGGATGCTTCCACCAAATCGCAGCTCATGACATCGAAAGTATCGAAGGAGACCGTCACAGGCTCCAATGCGACAGTGACAGTGCTTTTTTCAGACGGACAGGAGAAATCGACTGAGCAGAGCCAGGATATAAGTCTCGTAAAGGAAAAGGGAAACTGGAGGATATCTTTCTAGCCGCACAGCAGTATTGATCAGAAAAGAGCTGAAATTCGCAATGCCTAATCACGACACAGCCAACAACTCAATGCCTGTCGGGCTCTCTGACATACTCGAGACCCCAGCGATCAAAAAGTTTCAACGGGCCCTTCTCGAGAAACTGGGCTTGAATGTAGCAGCATTAAGCAGAGGCAACAAGGTTCTCTCGCTTTCAACGAGGATAAGCAGCAGGCTGGCGACTGCATTCTTCGAAAGGGTGATGAACGGCAATGAGTTCGGCGAGCTCGGCGGACTGGAGTTCTATCCAATCGATGAATCGGTCCGTATGATATTATATCCGCTAACCATCCAGAATGAGCGCCAGGGACTGCTCATGGCAGGCCCCATCATCAAAGATCGCCTGCAGGGCCCCGAGATTGAATCCCTGTCACGCCGCTACGATTTCTCGCCGGGAGAGATGAAAAAGATACTCGAGCACTCTCCCCTGCTGGAAGAGAGCGACCTCAGAATGACCCAGAGCCTGGTCGAGTCATACGGCGACCTGATCAGCCAGTACTATGCGGACAAGATTGCTTCTCTGAAGCATCTTCAGGAAGTATCGGCGCTATACAAGGTCGTGAAATCCCTCAACTCGTCACTGTCACTGAAAGAAGTGCTGGGGAAGGTTCTTCAGTCCTCAACAGAGCTTCTTGGAGCCAGCAACGGCTCCATAATGCTTGTGGAAGCTGACTCGCCCTGCCTGAAGATCTTCGTCGCCTATGGCCTCGATGAAGATATCATAAAGAATACACGCGTCCAGATCGGTGAGGGGATCTCAGGGAAAGTCGCCCAGACCGGGATCTCGGAGCTGATATTAAAAGAGGACAGACGCAGCACTCCACAGGCGGCGAGAAGGCGCAAGAGCCAGTGCTCGTCGATCTGCGTGCCTCTCTCTGTGCAGGGCCAGATATTTGGCGTTCTGAACATCAGCGAATCACTGGAGAAGAAGAACTTCACACGCAAGGACATGGAGTTCCTGGAGATTATAGCGTCAAGCGCCGCCGTAGCCATAAACAATGCGAAGCTATACGAGGGCCTGAGAAAGAAAGTGCAGGAGCAGGCGACTCTGCTGTATATCGGCAATGCAATAAGCTCTTCCCTCAATCCGGATACTGTATTGCAGGAGGTGATGGACAAGTCCATCAGGCTTCTGGATGCCAAGAAAGGCTCGCTGATGCTGCTGGACGAGGACACGAGAGAGCTCAGGATTGTCAATGCCTGCGGCCTGAGTGAAGACATCATCGCCAATACCAGAATAAAGACTGGCGAAGGGATTGCCGGGCGCGTGGCAGCAGAAGGCTCGCCATTGCTTTTCAGGAAAGGCGAAAAAGTAGCAAACTCCCAGAGCAACAAGCGATTCGAGCAGCTCTACTCCGCAGTCTCAGTACCTGTGACCATCAAGGACAAGGTGATAGGCGTCGTGAACATCAGCGATCACATAAAGGGCGAGGACTTCACAAAGGAGCACGTCGGCCTGCTGCAGATGCTTGCCACACAGGCCGCCATAGCCATCGAGAACTCGCGGCTGCACAGGGAACTGAAGGAGCTTTTCGTGGGCTCTGTGAAAGCGCTCATCAACGCTATAGAAGCCAGAGACCCATATACGAAGGGACATTCCATAAGAGTCACGCACTATTCATCAAAGATCGCCCAGGCGCTCAAGATGAATCAGGAGGAAGTCGACAACATACAGTATGCAGCGCTTCTGCATGACATCGGGAAGATAAAGGTGCAGGATGAGATTCTGCTCAAGCAGGGAAAGCTGACAAAGGAAGAAAGACTTGCCATTCAGGAGCATCCTAACTACGGAGCGATTATCATGAAGCCGGTCAAGGCTTTTCAGAGAATCCTCCCCTTCCTGTACTATCATCATGAAATGTACGCCGGCTCAGGGTATCCGCAGAAACTGAAAGGCGACAGCATCCCTGTCGAATCCAGAATAATCGCCGTGGCAGATTCATTCGACGCCATGACCAGCGACAGGCCTTACCGGAACGCGCTTTCAATCGATGAAGCGCTTCATGAACTCCAGATCAATTCAGGGACGCAGTTCGATCCACTGATTGTGGATGTCTTCGTAAAGCTGGTACGGACAGATAAAACGTGTAACCCCCGCTTCGCTGAAGAGAGCCCGCTCATATGAATGAACATCTTCTCCATCTTTGTCGCTCACGGAGGCATCGTGCATGGACAATGTGAGTGAATACATAAACCTGATGACCGGCACGCCGGCCATTTCGCAGGGGTATGATGTCATAATAGTATCTGCAAGCGGCGCATCTGAGGCATCGTACTGGCACGATCGACTCCATTCATCGCGAGGCGCAGTAAGCAACAGAGACTGCCTGATCTACTCAGTCGATGAAGACTGGAACAGCCCGAACGGGGCGGGAAATCTGCTCGGCACCCTCTATGCCTGGAAGAAGGCAGACTCGAGACACAGGGATCTTCAGGGCAGATCGCTGATGGAGGAGCTGAAAAGCGGCAAAAGCATAGCGATGTATCACATCGCCGGGCTGGGAACGAGGATGGCGCCCCTTCCCGGCGCCGAAGGAAACTCCAAATCAGGGATCAGGCTCCCCCGCCTGATAGAGATAGAAGGCGCAAATGTCCCGATTACGATCATGGAAGCGGTGATACTGCAGACAGGCCCGTTCGCCCGCTCAAGAAAAGGAAGGCTCTCTGTATGGTGGGGCGATCAGGTGTTCATTCCCAGCGCGTTCGATTCGCCGGGCACTCATCACGCTGAGATACTGGCCAAGCCGGTGGTTTTTACAAGAGACATAGAGAACTACGGCCTGCTCTTCTTTGCTCTGCACGGAGACGCCAGGCAGCGCGAGAAAATGCCATTTGACGCGATCTGCGAGCTTCTCGCCAGTGAGGGGAAGACTGAGGACTGCCTGGCTCTGAGCCTTGGATCGTTCTCTATCAGCAGCAGCCTTCTTACCGCCCTTCTGGAAGAATACAGCTGCGAGCTCTCAGGCAGAACATGCCGCCTCAACAGCGACGGCGATCTCTGGCAGCCACTCACCTCAATGTGCGAGGAGTATGTGAAAGCTGGCCGCTCGAAGCAGAACTGGGAGAGAGTCAGGACATTCTGGGATCGCTTCAGATCAGAGGCTGGAGACTCGATGCGCGACTTCGGCTATCTGAACATAGGAGACGCATACTGGTGGGATTACGGGCAGCTGAAGCTCTATCGCTGCAATCTCCTGAAGATGCTGTCAGACGATGCCGAAGGCAGGGCTGTCAGGGAATTTTTCGGCTATGGAGACGGGGCTGCGCTCTGCAACGACTCGAAAACCGGAAGCGCCTGTGTTTCCCGCTCGATAATCCAGGGAAGCGCTGTCAGATCCGGTGCGATTGAAAACTCCATTGTAATCAATTCAACACTCAACAGCGCCGAGATCTGCGATTCAATAGTGATGGAGAGCACCGTGATGGGCCATCTGGAAGGAAAGAGCTCAATTACCTACAGGGATTTGGAAGAGGGAGATCTGTACCTTGATAGAAACGAAGTTTCCTGCGGGATAGTAATACCTCCGGCCGAGCGCCTGAGAATGAGAGTAAAGATCGACGCCAACGGAAAAGAGCACTGGAAAGAAAAGATACTCGACAACAGGTATTCATTCGCCGAACTGCGCGAAATTCTCAAGGATGTCGACAGAAACAGACAGATAGAGGCACAGGATATCATCAGAAAAGAGATCCTGAGGCGCTATTGCTATTAAATCCAGACCATGACATGCTTTTTTAAAAATAATCCCGTTCCCCCCTTTACTTTTTTTACTTTTGTAATGATATTCAAGATAAGAGATATTCCAGTTCATCGAAAGGAGGAATTCACATGTTCGGAGGCGTAGGCGGTGGCGGTAATTCAAGCGCTATGACGCAGGCACAGATGCAGCAGACAGATCAGATCCAGTCAGAGCAGACAGCAATGCAGATGGCTGCCGAGAGACAGAAGAACGAGTGGACAAAGTGGAAGGTTCTGCAGGATACGCAGACAAAGATTTACGAAATTCAGCAGGATGTGACGCTGAACCGCGCAAAAGTGCAGGATAAGATGTATAACAAGTGGGACGAATACATCAGAGGCTAATGAGAGATTGACCGAAGGCGGGAGGTCAACACCTTCCGCCTTTTTTATTTGCGCAACCTCTTCAGACGGTGGACAGAAATTATACGGGAGAGGATTTTTTGTTTTCCGGACCAATAATAACATAACTTGACTGCAGGAAAGGCCCGAAACCGTGACAGAAAAAGACGAAGAACCAGAAGAGACAAGAAAAGCCCGAATCGGGAGATGCGGCCACGACGCCATCCTGTCATGGGTAAACAGAAAGCCCCTGCTGAAGAACTTCCTGAGGGCATTCGTGCAGTTGGTCCGCGACAGAGGAGTTGACGGAGAGCTTTACCTCGTGGGAGGAAGCGTCAGAGACATCCTGGAAGGCAAGAAGAATATCAAGGACATAGACCTGATGGTTTCAGGCATGTCTTTTACAGAGACCGAGTCGATCCTCACCTCCCTCAAATCAGACAGGAGCAGGCAGATAAGAGAAGTAACCCACGCCGGGAAGCACTTTCCAGTGTTCAAGATCGCCGTGAGATGGCCTTACCACATCCTCCCTCTCGATATGGCTCTTGCCAGGAGCGAGGTCAGCACAGGGCTTGGCCACAGGGATTTTGAGGTTACAACAGGAGTCCATGCCAGGGAAGATTCGATGAGAAGGGACTTTACGATCAACGCGATCTTCTTCCGGTTTACCCTGAGCGAGGATGATCTGTCAGGCATCCTGGTGGATTACCAGGATGGAATTAAAAGCCTGATTCACCGGGAGATAAGGGCGGTCGGGGTACCTCAGGAGAGATTCACCGAAGATCCGCTGAGGATGCTGAGGGCCATCAGGCAGAAGAACGAGAGGCCCGGATTCGTGATAGAAAGCGGCACATGGAAGGCCATCTGCGAGCTGATGCCGACGCTGATCCTCACGATCTCAGCGGAGAGAATAGCCGAGGAGCTCATCCGCTCACTGAAGGCCGCTCCTGCTCAGACATACAGGGACTGGAGAGATTCAGGCGCTTTCAGGGCCCTGATCCCTGAACTATCTTCGCTCGGCGCAGGCACGGAGGAGAAGATCATCGCAAAGCTCGAGATACTGGAGAGTGAATACGATAAGAAGCTTCTCACCGATATCGTGCTCGTCTCCGCTATTCTGTCGGAGACAGCGCTTCTTGAATGCGATGAGAAGACAGCCGAATGCCTTCGCTGCGGAAACCGCGGAAACAGGCATGATACCCCTGAGTTCTACAGGTTCTACCAGTGCAGAAAGCCTGATGAGATTGCGAGACGCCTGGCGCTCCCCCACCTAAGGGAATTGTCGGGATTCATCTCGGACTTCATACGCCTTGTAAACTATGGAAGGCTCAGATACAGGCACGCCGTGGCCGAGAGAGTACTGACAGGATATGACCGGCCGGATCAGCTGATCGCCCTCTACACGGCAAATCAGAGAGCTCATGGAAAGGAAGTCGTCGATTTCGTAGAACTTCTGTCGTCTGCAGAGAAAACACCGCACCAGATAGATGGACAGACCCTCATGGAGCAGGGCTACCCGCAGGGGCCGCATATGAGCTTCATGCTAGAAGGCGTAAGAGAGGAAGAGCTGACAGGCGGTGTCGACAGTGTCGATGAGGCCCTCTCGCTGGCAGAAAAGCTCTACAGGAGCTATAAAAATAAGTTCAGTCCGAACGACAGGAGGTGACGGCATTGATAATAGACAGCCATACGCACGTGCAGCGCGTGCCTGAATCATTCTGGGACTCCCCGCCGGAACGGCTGATAGCGCTGATGGACGAGGCAGGCGTTGATAAATCGGCCATAATGTCATACGGGGGAGCCCCCAGAGAGGCAGCTGTCGATTACATTCACGAGGTGGTGAAAAAATTTCACCCGCGCCTGGCAGGATATGCAAACCTCGACCCGAGGGAGGGAGAAAAGGCCATCGAGCTGCTCAGATCAGCGATTAATGACATGGGCTTTGACGGCCTCAAGCTTCATCCGGTGGCATACGAGCTCCACCCGTCTCATCCGCAGTCCATCGCAATCCTGAAAGCCGCCGGAGAGCTGGGCGTTCCAGCGCTGTTTCACTGCGGAGACGAGGATTACACCCTGCCGCTCCAGCTGGCCTGCGCGGCAAGGCTCGTCCCTGAGACTATCATGATTCTCGGACACATGGGCGGCTATTTCCACGTGGAAGACGCCATAGCCGTAGCCAGGGAATGTCCCAATGTGATTCTCGAGACATCGGCGATGCCATACCCTGCAGTCATCAGGAAAGCGGTCATGGCAATCGGCTCGAAGCGGGTGATGTACGCAAGCGACGGGCCTGGATGCGTGCCTGTGCTGGAAGTCGAGAAGGTGCGACTTGCCGGACTATCAGAAGAGGAGCAGCACGATCTTTTCTTCAGGAACTATATGAGACTTCACACGACTAGAAAGGGGATATGACATATGACAGTCGATGCGCACGCATACTGCGGAAAATCGATAATGGGCTACGGGGCAACTGCAGAGGAGATACTGAAGCGGTGCGACGGGCTGTCCATAGAGAAGGCGGTTCTGATACCCGTGAAGCCAAGGGGCTATCACCTCGGTCCGGAGAACACGTTCATAGCCGAGACAGTAAAGGCCCGCAGCGATCGCTTCACAGGATTCGCCAGGGTCGATCCAAGGCTGGGAGACGAGGCTCTCGCAGAGATGGAGAGAGCCATCACGGTCCTTGGGCTCAGAGGGCTCTATCTGAACCCCTGGGAGGAGACGTACCGGATCAACGAAAGCATTGTGGACCCGTTCATGGAAAAGGCCCGTTCTATGAACATACCTGTCATGGTCAAAGGCGGGCACCCTGTCGTGTCGGAGCCTTCCCAGATCGCAGATCTGGCCCGGCGGTTCCCGGAGACAAAAGTGATAGCAACGAGCGGAGGGCAGATAAACATCTGCGGCGGCGCGCTCCAGGACGCGATGATAATGCTGGAGGAGAACAAAAATGTCTATATGGAGACCTCCGGCATTTACCGGGAAGATTTTATCGAAGAGATGACAAAAAGAATCGGGGCAGGGAGGCTGATCTTCGGCAGCGGCTCACCGCTCTTCGACGCCGACCTCGAACTGCAGAGAGTGACAATGGCTCATATCGGAGAGGTTGAGAAAAAACAGATTGCAGGTCTTACGATAAAGAATCTGCTCTCGCTGTGAGCGAGAGAACGGCGGCCCGCTGCCTGACCGGCCGCTTAACCCGGCGATCATCCAATGGGTCACGATGATGCCGGATGCTCAGGAAAATTTGTACTCACCAGCATAATTAACGCCATCAGAGATCTCTGATGGCGTCTGTCATTCTTCACGGTCTTCATTTTCGGATCCCCCGATTTTCGTCTAGGGGTCTGGAGCCTGCAGATTCTCGAAGCCCTTCTTCTGGATCTTTATGCCGTCGATTTCGATCCATCCGTCGTATATCTCCACATCTCCCGGCTGCGAGGCGTTCAGCTCGTCATCGGCAGCCTGCTCCATCTCTTTTCCAACGACCTTGTATGAATGGTCGAGATTTCTCTCGGTGAGAGACGTCAGCTTCCCGCTCTCCATATCAAAAGAGTAAGCCTTCTTCGAGTCCTGATCTTTCAGGATCACAGTCCTGTCGCCGGCTATGCTCTGCGGATACAGCTTTTCCCCTATATCGGGCAGCCTGTGCGACCTCGTCAGAGCCCCTTTCCCATCGAATTCAGACAGCACTCCCTCGCCGTGGCTGACCATGAAATTTCCTGTTTTCGGGGAAGTCATGATCTTTCCAGGCCTTCCCTCGACGAATACGAAATTCTCGTCTTTCTTCCCGTCAGCAGACACTCTGCCTACAGGATACCGGCCTGAGCCTATCTTCTCAGGGATATATGTTCCGGGAGAGGAATTCAGACCCTCATGATAGTTCGGATTCGGGATCTGCTCTTCGTTTCCGGAGCTGTACACCATTGCTCCGTCAGGCAATTGCGAATATGTGGGGCTGGTGCTGAACTTCTCAGCCTTCCACTGCACATCTCCCTTGCTGTCCAGCCTCTCAAGCGACAGATCGCTGAATGTCGTCGTTCTGTAGAAATCGTCGTCCATCGGAGGATGGGGCATGCCTCCAAAGCGGCGGCCGAAAGGCCCGAAGCCAAGTCCGAAGTGGAGGTCGTCAAAGTGGGAAGACGACTGTGTCGTAGTGGAGTTCGTGACCCAGAGCCTGATATCGCCGTTGCCGTCCACATCGAAATGATCGATGTAACGTGAGAAGTTAGCTTTTGATTCAACAGGGTCTTTGAAGGTGCACTGTGATTTTTTGCAGCCGGCTTTAAGATCGACAGCGCAGATTGTATTGCCGTCTCTCATGTAGAGGGTATCAGCCGATGTCTGCACCAGTTCATGGCCTTTGACGCCTTTCAGATCTCCAGCCAGCTCAACCCTGTTCCCTTCCCTGTCCACCTTGTACAGCTCCCGGCTGCTGTCCTTTACGAAGTAGACGTTACCCTGCGAGTCCATATACTGATTGTGGACGCCTTCCTCGAATTTGTGCTCGAATTTGATTGTGCCATCAGAGTTCAGAGCCACAAGATCGGTTTTAGTGCGGGCGTAGACTGTTCCGTCAGGTCCAGTGGTGATTTCCTGCAAGCCCTCATGTGAGACTGGCGCCTCCCACTGGATTTCTCCCTGCGGCGATATCGAGGCTATATAGCCCCGCACCGCATCGCCTTCTCCGGCCTCTTTCGAGGAGGAATATGAGATGAAGGCGCTTCCGTCCTGAGCGACGGTATATGAGCTGACGCGATAGTCCATGTTCTGCTTGTCAAGTCCGCGGGCGTTCAGGATCGCCGATGCACTGGCAATGTTCTGGAGCGAAACGGATTTTGCCGGCGCCTGGGAGCCCTTTACATATCCATCTTCCAGAAGCGGCTGCGTGGTCTCCTTTTTATGCGCCTTACCGGCTTTCTGTGCTGCAACGTGTTCTGTTCCTACTCGATCTATACGCATGGCGCGCCTCCTGAGCTCCCGCCTGGAGAGCATGTGAATATATTATATAGTAGCAGAAGCTGCAGATGCAGTCAATTAAATAATTGTTACCAACTCTGCACGGGCCGCTCTTCTAATCCGATTTGTCGCCTTCTCCGCCGAGGATCCAGGACTTGAGGGCCTGCCTCTGCTTTTCCCTCTTTTCCTGCTCGGAGTCGAAAACCTTGGAGATTGCCTTTTTCCTGGCTTTCTGGGAGTCGAGATCCTTTGAAAGAGGCGTGTACATGGGACCGCCCTTTTCCTCTGCAGAGACTTCATCCTTTTTCATTGTCTCCTTCAGGATCTCCTGATCTTTCTGAATAGCGTCGTGAGTATCGCTGAAAACCCTGGCCATTGCCTCCTTCTCCCTGCGCTTGCTCTGCACAGCCCGCTCCAGCCAGTTATCCCCGCCTTCAGATGCATCATCGCGCGGATTTTCGCTCATCGTCAGTCGCCTCCCCTCTTCCCTGCTCAGGTATGCTTCCAACTATCACCACAGATGCCTGCGGATCATATTACCGCATGTCTCTATTCCTCTCCACAGACTCTTGCACAGGCCATCCTGTATGCTTCCATATACTCGCTGCAGTGCGGAACAAGGCGATGAGCCTCTCCAAAATGAGCTTCCGCATCTCTGAATGCACCGGTCTCCCTGGCTATGAGGCCCAGCAGAAAATACGCGTCAACAAAGCCGGGATCCCTTTCCAGCGCCTGCCCTGCATAGCTTTTCGCCTCATTGTAGCGCCTCATCGACAGATGTATGAAGCCCTCAGCCGTCAATGTCAATGCTGTGGCGTCTCCAGGAGGAGCCACGGCGTTCTTGAAGCTTTCGACTGCATCGTATCTCTGGCCTGTCCGCCACAGGAGCCTAGCCAGGCTGAAATGGCCGTCCATATTCCATGGATACTTTGCCACGAGCGATTCGAAGATCTCCTGAGCCTCATCGAAAGCCCCGGCCTGCGCATGCTCCATCCCGAGGAAGTTCTGCAGGAATATGGCGTCCGGGAACCTTCTGATGCCCTCTTCACACAACGACAGGGTCTTCTCCATCTCACCCTTCAGATATGAGGCCAGAGCGTGAAGGATGAAATCCTGGGCCGTCACGAGGGGGAGCGTTTCGAGCAGATCCCACTGTATCAGCGCTTTTTCCATGTCCTTCCTGAAATGGTAGATATAGCCAAGGCTGAATCTTATGAAGCTGTTCCCGTCCTGACTCTCACCCATCTCGATGAGCATCTTCTCTGCTTCATCCGATTTGTGCTGCAGGATCAGCGCTGATATGAGTCCCTCTCTTGCGCCTGGAACTCTTTTGCCGTTCTTCTCGAGCTCCCTGTATACTGATTCGGCTTTTTTCCCAAGTCCCTGCTTCATATAAATCGAGCCGACAGTAATTCTCGCAACAAGGTTCTGCGGATCGATCACCAGGATCTCCTGCAGCCCTCTCTCGGCTTCCCCGTATTTGCCTGTCTGGGCGAGAAGGTTGCACAGGTGGAACTTTGCCGTCGTATTGTGAGGGCTCAGGCGGACCACAGTTCGGAACTCCCTGACAGCGGCATTGATCTTGCCTTCCTTTGAGTATACGAGCCCCAGGGTCAGGTGAGCTCCTGCGTGCTGTTCATAGTCTGCGATCAGCCTGGATAGGAGCTCGTTGGCCCTTTCCAGCATTCCCTGCTCGCAATATATCCAGGCTTTCAGGTTCAGCATGTCGGGATCATTCAGATAGATGGGCGGCGCCTGCGACAGGATCTCCATCGCCCTGTCGTTATGTCTCTCGGTGAAATAGTCAAAGGCCAGCTCGAGATAGATCTCCTTATTGTCAGGGTCGTCCTTCAGGGCGGACAGCAGATGCTCTTTCCTGCCCCTTCCTGAAAGTACGGTCATATGGCGCCGTACCTCTATCAGCGCGGGATCCATCTGAAGCGCCTGCCTGTAAGCGCTAAGGGCGTCTTCAACCATACCCTTCTTCTCTTTCAGGCGGCCTATCGAGAGCCAGGTCAGATTTGTGTCCGGTATGTATTTGACAGCTCTCTCGTAGTTGGCCAGCGCCGCGTCCTCCCTTCCCATCTCTTCGAGAAGGAGTCCGAGGCCTATCCAGTTCTCGACGAGGGAAGGCTCGAGCTCTATCAGCCGCTCGTGGCAGGCCAGGGCGTCTTCATATCGGCTGAGCGCCATGAGGGCGGCTCTTTTGTTTTTGAGGGCCTGTGCGCTCGATTTGTCCATCGTAAGCGCTCTCTCATAGCAGTCGAGCGCCTCCTTGCTCCTTCCCATCTTGAAAAGGGCATTGCCTTTTGTGATCCACGGCTTGATGTCCCTGAAGCAGAGTCTGGTGGCCTTCTCGCTCTTTTCGAGAGCCTGCTCGAAGTTTTCGGCCATTATAAGCACTTCGGCCCAGTTGACCCACATCGAGTAAGAGATCGGCTTCAGCTTTACGGCCTTTTCCAGACAGAGAAGGGCATCCTGGAAATTTCCCATCTTGGCCAGCACGAGCCCTTTGTTGGACCATGCTACTGCAAGCGAAGGATCCATCTCGAGAGCCTTTTCGAAACAGTCGAGCGCCTCGCCGTAGCTCTCCCTCAAGCCGAGGGAATAGCCTTCGTTGCAAATCTCTATGGCCTTCTTTTTCATGGCACATCCTTTCGCCTGCCTGCGGCGACAGATACAGCTGCGATCAGTCCCTGCCGAGGCTCCGGCGCTTCCCCATCCCGAGAGAGAGTTATTTCCAGCCATCTGCGGAGGGATGAGTGCCATCATACTTCGACAGCAAGATGTGTGAACCTGCCGTTAGAGGATTTTAACCTCTAAAAGCGAAAGAACTTCATAAGACAGGGCTCAGCGAATCAACAGCCAATCTCATCCGCACCATTGTCAAACGGCACATGCATCACAGCCAGTCCGTCGAAAGCAGCAGATGGGCCCTTTCAGTAAGTCATGAAAGATGAGGCGGTATAATGTCATCTAAAGTAACAGGCTTCATGGCCAGTCCACGCAAAAAAGGAAACAGCAGCACCCTTCTCGATAAAGTACTGGAGGGAGCGGCTTCCAGGGGAGCCGAAACAGAAAAGATTGTGCTCTGCGATCTGAACATGAAGCCCTGCATATCCTGCGGTGGCTGCGACAAGACCGGCCAGTGCGTGATCAAGGACGATTTTCAGACTCTTTACGCGCTGCTCAGAGACAGCAGCTGCTTCGTATTTGCAACTCCTTACTATTTCTGCGGCGTCAGCGCTTTCGGCAAGGCTTTCATCGACCGGTGCCAGTGCATCTGGGTGGCGAAATACAGGCTCAGGAAGCCCATTGCGACAAAGAGCTCAAAGCGGAGGGGAGTCTTCATCACCTCCAAGGGGATGCCGGGATTCGACGGATTCGAGCATATCAAGGCCCAGGTGAAGGCATTCTACGGCGTCAACAACATCGCGTACTACGACGAGCTTCTTGTAGACGACTGCGACGGAAAGGGCCCTGTTATTCACAGAATAGATATGCTCGAGCGGGCCTTTACGTGCGGGCAGGTTCTGATAACAGGATAGGCGCTCCAGGCAGGCCTTATGCGGCCGCGGGGCATGCAGATGCTCCGTAACGGGCCTGAAAGTTTTATGCGCTTACAGCAGGATTGTATATGCCTGAACGAGGTTTACAGCCTGACGGCCGCCGCATCAGTTGGCGGCTTTATTTCTTCTTTGCTCCCCGAAAAGGCGGAGAGTTGCCGGGAAGCCAGCTCAACTGCCCCATATTCCTCACTGATTCCTTGATTACAGAATCTGGCACGGCCACACCCTCGCCCTTCAATATGCCCAGAAACTTTTCGACGAGTACGGGATCAAACTGTATCCCTGCGTTCCTCCTTATCTCATCGACTGCCTGCTCCATCGGCAGGGCTTTGCGGTAAGGCCGATCTTCTATCATCGCGTCGAACGAATCCACAAGAGACACAATCCTCGCCGAAATCGGGATATCCTCCCCTATGAGCGAATCGGGATATCCTGACCCGTTCCACTTCTCATGATGGTTGCGGACTGCAGGCAGTATGTGCTGAAGGCTCTTTATCGGCTTCAGTATCGCCTCGCCGATCACAGGATGCTGCTTCATGATCTCATATTCCTCATCGGTGAGGCGCGATGTCTTGTGGACTATCTCCTTCGGTATCTGCAGCTTTCCGATATCGTGCAACTCTCCGCATTCCCTGAAAGCCTGTCGCTGCGAGCTCAGGAACTCTGCGATGGATTCCCTGTCGGCATCGCCGGCCTCTGCGAAGAAGACTCCTGTCTTCCCGATATCCCTGAAAAAAGCGCCGCGCTTGATGTCGGCTATCTCACCGGGATCGAGGCCAAGCTCCTTTGCCAGGGAAGCGGACCACTCCATCACTCTCTGCGAGTGCTCGTATGTAAAGTTCGACTCGGCCTTCATCATCGCGCCAAGCAGGAACACCATCTCCTCTTCATCTTCCGGCTCCTCCTCATCGAGAGCCTTTCTCAGGATCGACCAGATGCTAGTGGTAGCGAACTGCGTGGCAGTCTTCAGGCTCTGCTTCATGCCCTGGAAGTTTATCAGCTCACTGCCCTCCGATTCGACGAACTCGCTGAACTTGGAGAAGAGGGCGCTGTGCTTCACGTGCGTCCCGAAGTCCTCTCCCTCTTCCTGCCTGGGAGCCTGAGGTGTCGAGCCTCCTTCCGAGAGCTGTTCGAGTAGAGCCGAAGGCCCGGCTTCTCCTGCCTTACCTGCTGCATCGGCCTTTCCGCGGGGGTCTGAAGAAGGGCGCGAAGCAGAGTCAGTTTTCATTTGCTTCTTGATCTCGACAAAGTTGCTCTCTCTTGGAACCTGGATCATACGGCAAATCTCCTGAACCGCTCGAATCAGCGTTTCGGTCTGTTGACAGAAGGATATCCCGGCATTTGTCAGCTAATAAAAATCCCATTCACTTTATCACGACAAAACATAATTATGTAAATAGACTGTCATACAAAAGGAAAATCTCCATCCATATGGAATGGGTTTAATCTGTATTTACTATCCCGACAGAGATTACAGGATATTCCACGACTGATGTGCAGCGCGCCAATCGCAGATATCAGCAGAAATGCTTTTGACATCATTGACCGTTTCATGCCCTGTGCGGCCACCACAAGGGGCGTACATCGCTACGACGATCTGCTGGAAGACTGGAGCGCCGGTTCGTGCGCCGCAGTCGAGGAGGAACTGTCGGCAGCGGCAGGCAGACTTGCGGCGTTTACAACGCAGAATCTCGAGCTCTCATCAGCGGCAGAACTTATACTGACTCTCGAGAACATAGCCGAGACGATGCATCTGCTGGCGTTTGAGCGTCCCTGGGAGTATGACCCTCTCACCTGCCTCCTTCCCTTTGGGAGCGCCATGCACTATATGCGCGAGCGTGACTATGCTCCGGTGAGCGAGCGCATAGAGGCGATGGCATCAAGGCTGGAAAGGTATCCACAGTTTCTGAGGGAAGCGCAGGAGAGGCTGAAGCCTTCCTCGTCGTTTCACATAAGGAGCGCCATACCGGTAGCATTCGGCGTAAAACTCTACATCCAGGAGCTGATCTCATGGATAGCCTCTACTGCCCCCGAGTATTCTTCAATGTTAACACAGGGCGCGGTTAAGGCAATCGAGGCGCTGATATCCTTCCGAGAATACCTGATGAGCTCCCTCCTGCCTGAAGCCGAGAGGAGAAAGCCTTCGTACTATGCCTCACTGCACCACAAGGTCCGGAAGGAGAGCCTGACCCTGTATTCACTCGAGCACCTCTGGGACATGGCGGAAACAGGCCTGAATGGCGCCCTGAACGAACTGAAGACACACGCCGCCGATATATCCGCAAGGGAGAGCTGGACGGATCTAATCGAGAAATACAGGAGAAACCACCCTTCCATAGACAGCCTGAAAGTAAGCTACATGCAGGCCCTCGAATCTTCGCGGCGCTTCGCCGAGGCAAATGTGACAGATATTCCGCCAAGCCCTCCGGTTCGCCTTATAGACACGCCGATTTTCTTCAGAATCAAGTACCCGACTGTCAGCTTTGCCGCAGCGGGAGGGCTCGAAAAGGTGCAGCAGACATTCCTGTGTCTGACTCCAATAGTTACAGGCTTTTCAGAGATTGAAGAGCTGAACCAGCTGTCTGAGCACTGCTTCGGGAGAATTGAGTTTACGGCGATTCATGAAGCCTTCCCAGGGCATCATCTGCACCTCCTCTGCGCGGCATCCCATCCCAGGGAGATAATCAGAAGGTCCCGCTCGCTTATGACCTGTGAAGGCTGGGCTTTTTACTGCGAAGAGACAGCACGGCAGAAAGGCTGCCTGTCGCCTGAGGGCGTTCTTTTCTCGCTGGAAGCCAAAG
>Ga0302252_1000313_pt1 | contig 47449 bp, 42 predicted proteins | sample AAG_RA_Leu_MG_FD_193511 | JGI IMG/M metagenome (GOLD analysis project Ga0302252, IMG submission 193511) | Enriched activated sludge microbial communities from anaerobic digester in WTTP, New Holstein, Wisconsin, United States - AAG_RA_Leu | ecosystem: Engineered > Bioreactor > Anaerobic >... | reverse complement strand
TTTTTGTGATTTAGTACAGAACAAGAAAGAACTTATAATTTCCCTTGATACATTAAGACAATTTGGTTTCAGCAATCCTCCCAAAAATGCAGTTCATAAGGTGAATCATATAATGATATCACCTGATGGAGAAAGTTTTGTATTCCTTCATCGTTTTTTTATTAATTGTCAGAAATATGATAGACTATTTAAATCTGATAAAAGTGGGAAGAATCTTAAACTTCTTGCGAATACAGGTATGATTAGTCATTATTCTTGGTACGATAATAAAAATTTGATAGTTTACATGAGGAGTCAATCAGGTAAGGATAACTACCATATAATTAATACAGAGTCATTAAATATTACACAATTGGGAACTGGTATTTTAGATGGTTTTGGGGACGGCCATCCATCAGTTAGAGGAGATAAAGTTCTATTTGATACATATCCAAATAGGTCTAGGATGAAGGAATTATACATTTATGATTTAAAGAGTAATGTATTAGAAAAAATTGGGGAGTTTTTAGAACCTCTAAAATACTCTGAACAAACAAGATGTGATTTACATCCGAAATGGAGTTATTGCGGTAATAAAATATATATAGAATCAACACATACTGGGAAAAGATTACTATATTCAATTGACTTAAAACACAAAATTTCATCATGAAAATATCTGTTTTAATAGTTGTAAGAAACGAAGAAAAGTATATTATAAATTGTATAAAATCAATCGAATTACAATTCGAAAATAATGATGATTGGGAATTGCTAATAATTGATGGTGAAAGCTATGATAAAACTTTATATTATGCACGTAATTATTTAAAAAATAAAAATATAAAATATAAAATATTAAATAATCCTAATAAAACTCTCGCTGCTGGTTGGAACATTGGGATCATAAATTCTAACGGAGAATATATAATAAGACCAGATGCACACTCTGAATTAATTGAAAATTATATAAAAATAGGTATTAATATATTAGATTCAAATAATGATATTGCAGCCGTTGGTGGAAGATTAATTACAAAATCAAAAACAAGATTTGGAAATGTAATTAAAGAAGCACTTTCCTTAAAAATAGGTGTTGGTAATTCTTTCCGAACGAGTCAAAAAAGTGGTTATACTGATACTGTAGTATACGGAATCTATCGTAAACAAATCTTTAATAAAGTTGGTTTATTTGATGAATCTTTAATAAGACATCAAGATAATGATTTACACAAAAGAATTAAAGATTATGGAGGAAAATTTTGGCAAGAATCCTCAATGAAAGCAATTTATTATTGTAGGGAATCTTTAAAAGAATTAAATAATCAAATGCTCAATATTGGATTAAATTTACCAATTGTTTTTTTACGAAATGCTGCAAGTTTTAGACATTTTGCTCCTTTTATATTTTATTCTTTCTTAATAATTAATTTATTTTTAGGATTTATTAATAAATTATTTATTTATTTATCTATATTCACTTTTTTAATATATTTATTAATTTTAATATTTGAAACAATAAGAGTTTCATTAAAAAGAAAAGACATTTTTTATATGTATTTATTTATTGTCATACTTAACATGCATTTTTTTTATGCATTAGGTACTTATTTAGGTTTTTTTAGGTTAATTAAAAAAAAATTATTATGAATATTATTTCATTTTCCCCGCCTTTCATTGACAATGATGTTATTAAAGAAGTAAACGATTCACTTCTTTCAGGTTGGATTACTACTGGCCCAAAGGTGCAGCAACTTGAATCGGCTGTTGAAGAGCTAACGGATTTAAAAGGGGTACTATGTGTTAATTCAGCAACATCTGGGTTAATGCTTGCGCTTAAGTGGTTTGGCGTTGGTGCCGGTGATGAGGTAATAATTCCAGCATATACCTACGCTGCAACTGCCCTGGCTGTTTACCATATAGGTGCAAAACCTGTAATGGTGGATATTAAATCGGATTTTACTATCGACCCTGAAAAGGTAAGAGAGACCATTACTGGTAGGACTAAGGCTATTATACCTGTTGATATTGCTGGATGGCCTGCAGATTACGACGCCTTGTATTCATTGATAGTTGAACCCGAAGTTAAAGCCAAATTTAATCCTACCAGCGACGAGCAAAAAAAGCTGGGAAGAATTCTCATACTTTCTGACGGTGCACATTCTTTTGGAGCAACATATAAAGGTAAACCTTCCGGATTTATTGCTGACATAACCATTTTTTCTTTTCATGCTGTTAAGAATGTTACCACTGCTGAAGGGGGATGTGTATGCCTGAAACTTCCCGCACCTTTCGACAATAACGAACTATTTAGAAAATTTAAGCTTATGTCGTTGAATGGACAAACCAAGGATGCCTTCACTAAGTCAATAGCTGGCGGATGGAAGTATGATATTGTTATGCCTGGATTTAAGATGAATATGCCTGATATTTGTGCTGCAATTGGTTTAGCCCAACTAAGGAAGTATAAAAAATATTTAATTAAGGAAAGAAAACGGGTTGCCTTAACTTATGATAATGTATTTAAGTCCTATGAATGGGTTGAGCTTCCTTCACTCCAGGTTGGCAATACAAGTACCTCCTTTCACTTTTATCCATTGAGAATTAAGAATATCACAGAACAGCAAAGAGATAGAATGATAAACGAAATAATAAATTACGACGTTTCAGTTAATGTTCATTTTATCCCCCTTCCTATGCTTTCTTTTTTTAAAACGACAGGTTATAAGATTAATGATTTTCCTGTTTCCTATGATTGCTACTCAAGAGAAATTTCTTTACCAGTTTATCCACTGCTAACATCAGAACAATTAGGCATAGTAACTAATGCTGTGATTAAATCATATAATAAGGTAATTAATAGTGATTAGATTTTTTGATATCTTATTTTCAACTGTAGGGTTAATTCTATTTTTCCCGATTTTTCTCATAATTTCTATTTGTATTAAAATTGAAACTAGAGGGCCAATTCTTTACAAACAAGATAGAGTAGGGAAAAATTGGAAAATATTTAAACTCTATAAGTTCAGATCAATGTTTATCAATTCTGATAAAAAAGGACTTATAACAGTTGGAAATAATGATGCTAGAATTACAAAAGTTGGTAAGTTTATTCGAAGATATAAATTAGATGAACTGCCACAACTGATTAACGTTTTAATAGGTAACATGAGCATTGTTGGACCTAGACCCGAGGTGGAAAAGTATGTATTTAAATATACAGTTGAACAAAAGAAGGTTTTATCAGTTAAACCAGGGATAACAGACTATGCTTCTATAGTATATAAGAATGAAAATCGTGAACTATCAGAACAAAAAAATCCTGAACTATACTATATAACGCATATCATCCCCAAAAAAATAGAACTTAACAATATTTTTATTCAGGAACCTACTTTAATCAATTATTTTAAAATAATATTTTTAACCTTAAAAGAAATTATTTTTTAAATTTCTATGTTTTTTTGCAAGCAGAATATCTTATTTATAAGATATAGGAGTCATTTACCCTAAAGATTTATAAAAATCTGATATTCACATATCGGCTATAACTAAACTACCGTATGAGCAACGTACTTGCAGGCATTGGCCGCGGCCAGCTCGAGGTGCTAAACTTAAGGGTTCAGCAGCGAAGGGCTAATAATCAGTTTTACAGAAACCTGCTCGGCAGCCTGGAGGGAATAACCTTCCTTACTGAGTCAAACGGAACCTTTTCAAATTATTGGCTTACAGCAATGCTCATTGATCCTAAAATTGGTATCAGTAGGGAGGATGTTCGTTTAGGCTTGGAAGCCGATAATATTGAGTCACGTCCGTTGTGGAAGCCCATGCACCTACAGCCTGTTTTTTCAGGTGCGCCGGCATATACCAGTGGATTTTCGGAAAAAGCTTTTGAGCAGGGGCTATGCCTGCCCTCGGGTTCAAATCTTACCGATGTGGAAAAGGAAAGAATTGCCAGCCAGTTAAAAAGGATATTTAGGCTATAGAGGGAGTAATCCCCTCGGCCCCCTTTTTCAAAAGGGGAGTTGTCCCATGTAGTAGTGTGACTGGTTATGTTGAAAGTAGTGTCTAAGTTTGGTGGAAACCATGTGGGCAAAATGGAGAAAGTTTTAAGCCGCCATAGGTTCAGGGTAGAGGCTGAGGTGCTTAGGAGGAGGGTACCGCTAACCTGCAGGGTCATCTACACATTTTGAAGCGCATCCCTCCATGATTGGAAATGGCGGGTAAAAACCCGAGTGAAGTTTTTCACTGCCAACAGGGTAGCCTTCTAAAAAAATATGACCAAAAATGATAAAAGAAAAGGTGGTGGTTAACGTTTTAAAAGGTATGGCTATCTGGGTGTTAGGCTATTGCTGATTTCCGGATGTACTTTATGACGATTGAGCAATGATGTGGGTATTTTGATTGTTGAATCAGCAATAGGCTTAGTTGGATCTATTTTACATGTACCCAAATGGTTAAAATCATGTCGAAATTCCGAGAAAATTTTCTTGCTGTTGTCCTGCTTTTATTTGCAGTAAGGCTGGGTTTACCCCAGTACATAAAATTTGCCCTATACCCGGCAGTTGCGTTTTTTGGTGTTTGGGCGCTGGTTAATTTTGTACGTTCTAAGGGGTGGCGAAAAGTCAAGTTGGTGCAGCTGGGCATTTTTACACCATGGATTTTGCTGCTGCTGTACTATGCCATTTCGCTGGTTTTTACTCCGGATAAGCAGGTAGGCCTCCTAAAGGATGCCTTCAATATCCTGGTGCTTGCCGCTTTTATCGTATCGGTTTTTTTGGCTGGGTACACAAAGGGCGAACTTGTAAAATCACTCCAACGTTTTGGACTACTAACGGTTGTTTTCGGCGCGTTATTTGCCCTTGCCGGTATTGTAAAGCTGGTGTTGCAGCTTTACGGGGTTAGGTTGGGTTTTCTGAACATCGAGGGTTTTGGCTATCCAGCGGGAACATCCCTAAGCGCTGACGATAACTTTTTCACCCTTCTCTGCCTGTTGGGAGTTGTTTTTGTTTTACCATACGCCTTCTCCCAGTTGAGTAAAACTAACCGGGTTTGGTTACAGGTTGCCGTTTACCTGCTGGTGGTAAACATATTTTTAGCCACATCCCGCAGAGGGCTTATTATTGGCTCACTCTTCCTTACAGGTGCTGTTTTGCTATGGGTTGTTTCGTGGATGCACAAAACCGAACGACTTAGCTGCTTTCGCCGGAATACCACGTTGCTCATACTTTTTATCGGTCTGACATTTGGAGGATACTATTATTTTGTTTTTCGTGTTAGCGCGTTGGAAAGAAATCAGTGGCTGGCAAACTCAAGGTTCAACAAGGAGGAGTTTAATACCTACCTCAACCTGTTAACACTCAACGGGCAGTCCATTTTCAAGGGCAATGCACAATATACCGATGTGAGTGATAAAATCTGGCAAACAACATTTGATCCCCGATACCCATACACGGGTTGGGCCCGTGGTAACTACGAGTTGGTGAAGAAGTTTCCGGGGGTTAATGCGGAGATTGTACCCAAGGGTGCGCTTGGTGCGAGGATTGATAAGAACGCTAAGGCTTACACAGGTAAAGATTACGCATATTACCTATCCAAACTATTTGATGGGGAACTGGCGGAGGATAAAAGATGCATTTCGTCGGTGTACTGCTTCGTTTCGGAAGACTTCAATGGAAGCAGCGTGAGATTGATTACCCGAAATGATGCCAGGGGGTTGCGCGACTGGTTCTACGATTTGGGTAAAAAGGGAACCTGGCAGAAGCTGCAGAATTCCTTTTATGGAGATTCGGGCAGGTTTTCGACATCGATTTACTTGGTGAATGAGAATTCCCAGTCGTTTGATAGCCTTCAGGGCCATGTTATTTTTGCTTATCCTCAACTCAAAGAAATTGAATTTAACCCCAAAGATCCTCTTACATGGGCAAGCAACCAGTTTGTTGAAGTAAGTGAATTACATGGCTTTAATGCAACTAAAATTCCTCAGGGAACTAAAGCCCTAAAACCAATAAAGGCTGATATTAAATATCGGGAAAAAGATAGTACATGGTATTATGGGGCGGGGTTATTCCGTTATCACTTTCAGGATACGACAAGAGTAGTGCCCTCAATATACGTTTATGTATCAACCGATTTCAATGGCGATGAGGTTTACCTTAATGCAGGAGGACGTATTTATGGTTTTACAAAATGCAACTATAATCTCGAGCTAAAGGGTACTTGGCAAAAGTTGTATTTAACTTATAGTATGTTTGAGGGTGAAAGTTGGGTAGATTATGGATATAGGAAAAAAGTAACATCTCCTATTGACACAGTAAAAGGATATGTTTTATTTGCTAATCCTGACCAAATGTTTTTAAAATTTGATTCAAAAAAACCTCTAACATGGGCAGGTACAAATTTTACTTCAATCACCACTTTAACAGGTAAAGGAAGTGAACAAATACCTATGGGTAGTATAGGTTTAAAAGTTGATAAAAATTCGCAGTCAAAAAGTTATAAGGGTTTAGTTTACACAACTAACTCTATTATATATCTAAAGCTTGTTAATTCATTACAGCGTTTAAAAACATCTATTTATGTATATGCTTCTCCTGATTTTAATGGTCAAAACTTACGGCTAGCTGGTAGTACTAAAAATATTGGTGGTTATTGGACATCGAACTACAACATGGATAATAAAGGTACATGGCAAAAGTTAACCATTAATAACTGGGGTGAAGCAGGAGAGGAATACTACTCAACAACCTACTTTGAATTGCCCAATGCTAAAGATTTTAAAAACCTAAAAGGTTATGTAATATTTGCCCACCCAGATTTTAAGCTACTATACTTTGACCCTAAGAATCCAGAAAGTTATACATCAAGTGCTTTTATTCGGGATTATCCATTGGTGGGCAATAACTCCGATATTGTTCCACAGGGAGTAGCCGGGGCTAGGTTCAATAGAACAACTGAGGGGAAAGTCTGGAGAGATTTTTATCATTCTACTACATTATTTTGTGGTGTACAGGCAGAACCTGGCGATTCGGTATTTGCTTCAGTTTACTGCTTCGTTTCACCCGATTTCAACGGTAACGATGTGCGGCTGGAGCTGCGTGGCCCGGTTAAGGGACAAACACTTAGCCGTTTTAACTTCAATGAGCGTGGTAGATGGGTAAAGTTAGAGGCTAAGGCTATTGCAGATAAAGAGGGAATCGTTTCGGGTATTTTCCTTTTTATGCAGAACAATGTGAAGGATTTCAGCGCCCTAAAGGGGTACGTTACCTTTGCCTACCCACAACTTTACGTAAAACCTAAGGTTGGACTTACTGAGGTGATTTCAGACTATAAAATTAATTTGGCGGGTTTTGCCGGGCTGGGTTTGCAGCTAGGGACTTCTGTTGATTCTACAGGCTCCGATGGCGAATTTAAATTTTCGATGGCGGACGACGGGTTTGCCGGTCCAAGAGTTGACCGGTGGCGGTATGCCATTTACCTATACAGGCATGAGTACACCCCATTACAGAAAATATTTGGAGGCGGCTTTGGCTACACCAGAAAGTTTGCAACGCAGTTTTTCCCTGATGACCAGCAGCGTGACTACGATTACCCTCATAATCCATTTTTATCAATACTACTCTACTCCGGAATGCTGGGTTTGCTGATTAGCGTCTGGTTTATTTATCAGGTATTTCGCCTGTACTGGAGCCATCGAAAGGTGCTTTGGCCGTTTGGGCTAGCCTTCCTGGCCTCTTTCTTCTATGCTTTTTTCAGCAGTAATAATTTTTTTGAACCCGCAATATTTGGGATTTTGGCATTTATCCCATTTTATTACAAATACTTATCTGTTGTGAAGGATTAACAAGTTTAAATAGGTGTTAGGTGCGCTTTATGCTTCTAATAGTCTATATATAAGGCGAATAACATAGAAAATTAGATGAATGTAGATGGCGGAATAGTAGTAACAATTTAATTCATGTCGAAAGTAAGGGAAAATCTATTGGTCGTGGTGCTGGTGCTTTTTATAGCCAGGATGGGATTACCGCAATATCTGAAGTACATCCTTTTCCCAGCAGTTGGTCTGTATGGCGTTTGGGCGCTATGGCAATTCGTTGAGGACAGAAGATGGCAGGGTTTTAGGCTAAGAAACACCCTGATTTTTACCCCACTTTTAGTTTCCATGCTGATATACTTTATTATGCTGGTGTTTACTCCTAATCCGCAAATCAACCTTTTACGGGATGCTTTCAACGTGTTGGTATTTTTTTCTTTTGTTATAGCGCTATACCTAATTAGCTACACCCCATCGGGGTATCAAAAGGTTTTGAATCAAGTAGCACTCTATACCTTTATCATATCTTCCCTTTTCGCCTTCCTGGGAGTTTTGAAGCTGGTTTTGCAGCTCTACGGAATAACATTTGAGTTTCTAGAGGTTGAAATGCTGGGTTATCCTTTAGGAACATCGCTAAGTGTTGATAACAACTCCTTTGCAATACTTTGCTTACTGGGACTGGTTCTCGCTATACCATATACTACCAGAAAACTCAAAATTCGATATAGCCTATTACTCCAGCTGGGGTTAACATTGATTGTTGTAAGTGCATTTTTTTCTACCTCTCGAAGAGGACTGATTATCGCATTGCTCTGCTTGCTGATTTGCGGCTTGACGTGGTTGGTGTCCATCCCATTTAGGAGTGAGAGGTTGAAAAACCTTAGGGTTAACACATCCTTTTTTTTGCTTCTATCCATAATGGTAATTGGCAACTTTTACTGGTTTGTCAATCATATGTCCCCTATTGAGAGATACAGGTTTCTATACAGTCACCATTTTGAAAAATTCGAGGCAATACATTTTATTAATAGGATGGCCGTTCAGGAGCAGCTCATCTCGAATGGTAACACGGAGTACTCCGATGTTGAGTGGAAGCTTTGGGGAACCGAATTCGACCCTCGTTACCCCTATACAGGCTGGGCGGAGAATAACTTTAAGCTGGTGGGTGAAATTAAGGGCAAAGGGGCAGAACTGGTTCCAGAGGGTGCCGAGGCTGCTTTGGTTGACAGCAGCGTGCAGGGTTCAACTTGGGGTGGACATGCCTATTACTACTCCATACTTTTCGAAGCTAAGGGCGAAGCAGGCTCCTGGTATATGGCATCGGTTTACTGTTATGTTTCTCCAGACTTTAGTGGTGATAATGTGGAAATTGGAGTGGAACATGCCATATCCTCAACCACCGAAAAAGCTATTTATGACTTGCAGGCCAGTGGTAGCTGGCAGAAGCTGGAGGTAACTTTTCAGGCCGATACTGCCGCATATAAGGTTGGCTTGCTTATGAGAGTAAACAATGCGCTTAATATCAAGGGGCTGAAGGGATGCATGGAATTTGCCTATCCTGAGTTATATAAAATCCAAACCCATCGGGAAGAGCTATTGGCCTCCAAAGTTGAAAATAAAGTAGATCAGCAGCAGCAAAACATGCAAAATGTCAACCCCATGGAGGAAGAGGTTGTCGAAAATCCAGAGGATAGGCAGAGTGATTGGTTTAGTAGCGATGCAAGGGTGCTACACAATTTTTTGAGCTTAGCTGATTCGTCGGGACGGTTTAGGCACTCCATGAGCAATAACTTCTTTTCTGGTCCTCGAATTGATAGATGGAGGTATGCCTTGTACATCTATTGGCACGAGTACTCACTCGTTCAGAAAATTTTTGGAGGGGGATTTGGCTATACCCGAAAATTTACTGATATGTTTCGCGACCAGTGGCGGGTTACCGAGTATGATTACCCACACAGCCCCTTTCTTTCTGTAATGCTCTACTCAGGAATTTTCGGTCTTATTTTCTATATTTGGCTTTTACTTGGTGCTGTTAAATACTACTGGACTTACCGCAGGGATTATTGGCCGTTTGGACTGGCATTTGTTGTAGCCTTCTTTTTTGCATTTTTCAGCTCAAATAATCCATTCGAACCTGCTGTATTGGCTGTATTTACAACTATTCCCTACTTTGCACATTACTTTTACTTGGTTGAAAAACATGGCTGACAAATTAAAAAAAGCATTGATAACCGGAATAACCGGACAAGATGGATCGTATCTGGCCGAGTTGCTTTTAGGTAAAGGATATGAGGTTCATGGCGTTATACGCCGCGCCTCAACTTTTAACACCCAACGAATTGACCATCTATACAGCGACAGGCATAACAAGGATGTCAGCATGTTCCTACACTACGGTGATATGACGGACACCAGCAGCCTGAATAGGCTGCTTGAAAAGGTTGCTCCAGACGAGATTTACAATCTTGCAGCGCAAAGCCACGTGAAGGTTTCGTTTGAGGTGCCGGAATATACCGCCGAGGTGGATGGAATTGGCACGTTGCGTTTTCTAGATGCGATTAAGGATGTTGGCCTCAGAACGCGCTTTTACCAGGCTTCCACCAGCGAACTATACGGTTTGGTGAGGGAGGTACCTCAGAATGAGACTACTCCGTTTTATCCCCGCAGCCCCTATGGTGCTGCTAAACTTTATGCTTACTGGATTACGGTAAACTACAGGGAGGCCTACGGGATTTTTGCAAGCAATGGTATACTGTTCAACCACGAGTCGCCCCGTAGGGGGGAAACTTTTGTTACCCGGAAAATAACCTTGGCCGCTACTCGTATAAAGGCAGGCTTACAGGATAAACTATACCTAGGGAACCTCGATGCCCGCCGCGATTGGGGATACGCACCAGAATTTGTGGAGGGAATGTGGCGCATCCTGCAACACGATACGCCCGGTGATTTTGTTCTGGCAACCGGCGAAACCCACTCGGTTAGGGAGTTTGTTGAACTAGCATTCAAATTGATAGGAATGGACGTTGAATGGAAGGGGGTTGGAATAAATGAGACAGGCGTGGATAAAAATACAGGAAAGGTGGTTGTAGCTATTGACCCCGATTACTACCGCCCCACCGAAGTGGATTTGCTTGTTGGTGATGCCTCTAAAGTTGATAAATTATTGGGATGGAAGCCAAAAGTTCAGTTCGAGGAGCTGGTGGAAATTATGGTTAAGGCCGATTGGGATAGACTTAGCATAAATGGAAGAGTTTAGCCAGTGAGTATTGAATTGTGAGCTGTAGCAGTTAACCGAGAAGATGCAAGTTAAACATGTCTAATACCTGTCATGAACCTACAGAAAGGAGGAATCCGCCACGAGGCGGACAAGTTTATCTTATCCTTTACCCTTGTCTTCAGCCCCAACGGGGCACAATAATACAAGGGTTGCAAGTTCCTTAAATAGTGAAATCTTCATTAATTAATGAACTGAAGGGGTGGAATAGATTCGTGAACCGTGGAATGTGAATCCTAACATTTTTACCCTTTACACTTACTTTTTTTCTTTTTTTCTCCTATAACCCTATTTCAATCTTTTTAGCACAAAAAAAATGGACTCCAACTCAAAAATTTACATTGCCGGCCATAGGGGGCTGGTCGGTAGCGCTCTCGAGCGCAAACTTCGGCAAAAGGGCTACTACAATATTGTGGTACGCACCCATGCTGAATTAGACCTTCTTTGCCAACAAGATGTATTTAATTTTTTTGCCTCTGAGAAACCTGAGTATGTTTTTATGGCGGCTGCAAGGGTTGGAGGTATAATGGCCAATAACACCTATAGAGCGCAGTTCATTTATGAGAATATCCAGATTCAAAATAATGTAATACACGCAGCCTATCTTAACGGCGTTAAAAAATTGCTGTTTCTTGGCAGCTCGTGCATTTATCCTAAGGATTCCCCCCAGCCCATAAAGGAGGAGTATCTTCTTACCTCGCCGTTGGAGTATACAAATGAGCCCTATGCCATTGCAAAAATTGCCGGAATTAAGATGTGTGAGTCGTACAACCTGCAATACGGAACTAATTTCATATCAGCCATGCCAACCAACCTGTATGGTCCCGGCGATAGCTATGATTTGGCCAAAAGCCATGTGCTTCCGGCGCTTATTCGCAAGATGTATCTTGGCAAATGTTTGTCCGAGAACCGCTGGGAAGACCTGAGGCACGATCTTAACAAGTGGCCGGTTGACGGGGTTGATGGAGAATCGTCAAAAAATGAGATATTTGCTGTGCTAGGCAAATACGGTATTTCCGAAACCTCTATTACCTTTTGGGGCAGCGGTAAGCCCATGCGCGAATTCCTTCACTCTGACGATATGGCCGATGCCTCGGTGTTTTTAATGGAAAACGTTGATTTTGATGCCCTGAAAGGCCACGGTGAAATACGGAATACCCATATTAACATTGGAACGGGTAAGGATATATCTATAACCAACCTGGCAGGGATGGTTAAGGAGATAGCTGGTTATCACGGAAGCATTAGGTGGAATACCTCTATGCCTGATGGAACATACCGTAAGATGCTGGATGTAGGTAAGCTGCATTCACTGGGGTGGCACCATTCTATTGAACTGGAAAAGGGAATCGGACAGGCCTATACGGATTATGCCAATAGCTAAACGACAATGGGCAACCAATTACTCAGGATATATTAATCATTACCCACTATGCCACGAATTCTGATTATTGGTAAGAACAGTTTTATTGGAAAAAATTATAGGGAGTACAGCAAGAACTCCTCAATAGATGAGGTTGATGCTAAACAGTACAAACCCGAAGAGTTGAATTTCGAAGGGTATGATGTGGTTCTCCACCTAGCAGCAATAGTGCACCAGTCAGGAAACATTGGGTTGGAGGAGTACACAAGGGTGAATACACACTTTCCAGTTGCCCTGGCTGAGCAAGCCAAAATGGCTGGTGTTGGGCAGTTTATTTTTATGAGTACTTCTAAGGTTTACGGCAAGTACAACCCAGCTATGGGAAGTTGGACAGAGGATTCACCCTGTAGTCCAGCTAATTACTACGGGATCAGCAAACTTCGGGCTGAACTGGAATTATTGAAGCTGAATGATATAAGTTTCCAAGTTTCAATAATTCGAACACCCATGGTTTATGGCAGGGGTGTAAAGGCCAACATGCTTAGCCTGATTAAGCTGGTGGATGGGCTTCCGCTTTTACCCTTTAAAAGGGTTAATAACCGGCGAAGCCTGACCTTTGCCGGTAATTTGGCGGCCTACATTGATCGGATTATAGAACTTAAAACTCAGGGTGTGTTCATTGCAATGGATGCCTATTCCCCCAGCACTGAGGAGTTGATAGTATCAATTGCTGCCGCACTTGGGAAAAATACCAGGCTTTTTTCTCCGGGGAGATTAGCACTAAACCTCGGTAAACATTTTTTTAGGGGATATTACGAACGATTATATTTAGATGAAGTGCTAGACAACACCAAAACACTCGAATTGCTTTCCTTTACTCCCCCTTATTCCCTTGAAGAGGGTATGGCAGATACAATAAGTTCTTATCTGCAACTTAAAGAAAAATAGTTATGACCATAGTAATTGTTATTTTATTGCTGGCCTGCATTGTTTCTTTTACACTGGCTGCTTTTATCAGGCGTATGGCCATTCGGTTAAGACTTATGAACGAGTCGAATGCTCGAAGCTTACACTCAGGCAGTATTCCTATTGGTGGGGGGCTTGCAATTATTGCTGTTTGGTATATTGGAACGGCAGTTTTTTTCTGGCTTGGCCTTATGGATAAAAGCCTTTTTTATGCCTTGCTTTGTGGGCTTGTACTTGCCGGCGTGAGCCTGCTTGATGATATAATTCAGGTAAAGCCCATAATTAGACTGATAGTTCATTTTGGTGTGGCTACTGCCTCTTTATACCTGCTGGGAGGTTTACGCAAACCGGTAACCCCCGGTATTGATATACTTAGCATTCCCGCAGTAATCAATCCGCTGGCCGTTGTGGGAATGGTCTGGTTTATCAACCTGTACAACTTCATGGATGGCGCTGACGGGTTTGCCTCGGTTGAGGCAATTTCTATCGCCCTAGTTCTTTTCGCTTTCACTGGAAGCATGGAACTTTTACTTCTAGTTTCGGCTGTGCTGGGATTTTTGTATTGGAATTGGCCAAAAGCCAAAATTTTTATGGGCGATGTGGGAAGTACCCAGCTGGGTTTTATTCTGGTTGTGCTGGGGATAAACTATCACAACACGCTTGATTTCTCAATTTTTAACTGGTTGATGATTTCGTCACCATTCTGGTTTGATGCAACCCTTACACTTTTTCGACGTTGGCGAAATAAGGAAAAGTTGAGCGAGGCTCATCGTAAACACACTTACCAACGATTTATTCAGGCAGGCTATTCACATAAGGAGCTGGATTTAGCCCTTATATTTTTTAATGGCACAATCTTTCTTATGATTCTAGTATATAGGGAATTTGAAATTATGAAAATTCCAATTACCCTATTCACCCTTGGCATTTTATACTACTTTACCCGCAGGGTTGACCGTCTTTTCCCTTTTGCAAAGGATTAATACCGAAATCCCCATTTCTGAGAAACACAAATTCAAAAGTAAAAAAAGCACATACCACATGTCGGGTTTACATCAAGCCGTTAAGATTGTTAATTTGATGAACACTTAGATTAAAAACGAATTTCGGTGAAAAACCGCTTTTTAGCTATTTTTAGAAAATCTGAAATCCTTCAGAATGCTTCAATACTGGTAAGCGGTACCATTTTGGCTCAGGCCATACCCATACTGCTGCAACCATTTCTTCGTCGCTACTTCTCACCCCACGATTTTGGGGTTTACTCGGTTTATAGCAGTTTAATTGGAATTTTGCTTGTAATTTCCAGTTTCCGTTACGAACAGGCTATTGTGCTACCTAAAAGAAATAGGGATGCCTCAGTACTCGTTACATCATCAATTCTTTTTAGTTTAGTTTTTAGCTTTCTGCTGTTCATTGCTATTATCCTATTTCGAAAGGGGATAGGAGAGGCGCTTAACCTAGACGATTCTGATGGATTTATTCTTTACCTAATTCCTATTGGGGTATTCCTTTTGAGTGTTTTTCAGGTGTTTAACTTCTGGCTTATTCGCCAGAAAGGATTTATGAAGATTTCGGTTAATAAGCTGGTTCGTAGAATTGTGGAGGGTGGCTCACAGTCAGCAGCAGCCCTTACTCATTACCCCATGGGTCTTGTTTTAGGAGACGTTGCCGGTCAAGTTGGAAATGCAGTTACTTCAGCCTACCAATCGGTAAGGTGTGGGTATTCTCCAAGGCATTTCAGCATAGTTCGATCTAAATATTTACTCGATAGCTATTCCGATTTTCCCCGTTACAGCCTTATTCCTGCCCTATGCAGCACTATTGGATTCCTATTGCCGGTAGTTCTGATTAACAGGTACTACTTGCCCGAACAGGCAGGTTTTTTTGATCTGGCTAAACTTATCCTATCGGTTCCAATGGCACTAGTTGCCACCTCAATTTCGAGCGTAGTGCTACAAAAAGTTTCGGAAAGCTATCGTCTGGGGAAATCCTTTGTGGGAGAACTTAAACCACTGATAGCTTTTGTTTTTATAGCTTCAGTAGTTGAGGTACTGCTGATTGTATTTGCGGGTAAGGGCATTTTTAGGGTGTTTTTTGGGAAAGTGTGGGAAACATCGGGAATTATTTCGAAATGGCTGGTTTGGCCTTTTGCCCTGAACTTTATTACTTCATCATTTACCTCTATTTTTGTGGCGCTTAACAGAATCAGGTGGCAAAGCTTGTGGCAAGTTGCCTACTTCCTGCTGATTATTTCACTTCCGCTATTCAGAAATTTCACGTTTTACGGCTTTATTAGGGTTTATGCTAGTTTGGAAATACTTGCCAATCTGGCAATGGTTACGCTGCTGACTATTGTCGTTATTAAATACGAGAAAAAATTTTGAATGACATGATGAAGCGTGTGCTTTTCATAGAGCCGATTGTTGCCCACTACCGAAGGGATACCTACCGGTTGATCTTTAGTGATAGCCGCTTCGAATTTGCATTGCTGGCAGGTGATTCATACCTGGATATTAAACCTGAAAAGGTTGAAAAAACCATCATATCAACATATAGGAAGTTCACGCTACTCGGTGAGGAATTCTACTACCTACGTAACTCCCTGCATCATGTGCGACACTTCAACCCGGATATTGTGGTTTGCTCCGGAGTCGATTTCCATCATCTGCATACCTTACTCATTCTTCTCTGGGTAAAATTTCACCCCAAAAAGAAATTTATCTGGTGGTCGCACGCCGGATTGGGGCATCAGGGCTGGTGGGGACAAATGCTACGAAAATGGTTCTACTCCTTATCTGATCATATTCTTGCTTATAGCAGCAAAGGGAAGGAAAACCTTAGGTGTATAGAAATCCCTGAAAGTAAGGTTACCGTAGTTAGAAACTCGCTAAACCAAGAAGATTACGGGTTTGATGTGGTTAGGAATCTTACAGATAATGAGAGCGTACAGCTGCTTTTTTCGGGAAGAATATCGAGGCAAAAGGGATTAGACGTGCTGATCAGGGCGGTTAGCATACTTAATAAAAATGGATATTCTTTAACTTGTAAGCTAGTTGGTAGTGGTGATGATTATGAATACAGAGAATTAGCAAGGAGCTTGGGCATTGGCAACCTAGTTGATTTTGTTGGGCCCCTTTATGGTAAAGCCAATGAGGAAATTTTTTCAAGTTCCGGTATTTTTGTTTTCCCCGCCGGTATTGGGCTTTCGGTGGTGCATGCTTTGTCCTGGGGCTTACCGGTTATCACAACTAATAATCTAATATCACATGGTCCCGAATTGGAGCTCATTAGGCAGGGTGTTAATGGTGACTTTTTTGAGGATGGAAACCCCTATGACCTAGCGGCTGTTGTTGAAAAATGGATTCACAAGGTTCAGCGTTATTCCATTGAAATTGCCTCTGCTTGTCATAATAGTGTGGCTGAACTTGAATATACGCCGATAAAAGTTTCTGAAAAAATATTAAAAGTCTTATCCTCTTTTTGATTGGAGTAAAATGCACCCTGAACTTCTTAAAATAAGAACCTTTGGACGAAATTCACTCCTGAACTTCTTGTCGCGTTACTCAGAGCCCAAACCTGGCATCCATATACTCAACAGTCACTTCTTAAGCCTTGATGGCAAAGCTTCGCCAGAAATTTTCGAGGAGCTACTTTCGGGTATGGAGGATAGGGGTGTGAGGTTCATTAGCTTTGAGGAGGCGGTTAAAAGAATCACAGCTTATAATCTTCCTGTGGATGAATGCCTGGTGGCCTTCTCCTGGGATGATGGCTTTGAGGAGTGCTTTACCCGAATTAAGCCGGTTTTAGATAGGCGCAGCCTTAAAGCCGCTTTTTTTATTAACCCGGGTTTCATTGACGGCGATGAAGCCTACCGCTACCACTTTACCCATGAGGTGGTTATGGTAGATAAGCCACCCATGAGCTGGGAACAGCTTAGAATACTAAGTTCAGAGGGCCATGTGGTTGGCGCCCACACGCTCGACCATCTATCGCTTGATTCTGATAATACCGAGTTGCTCCATAGGCAGATAGCTGGCTCAAAAATTAGGATAGAGGATAAAATCAATGCTAGGGTTGAGCATTTTGCCTTCCCCTTCGGACGGCTGAAGCTGCTAAGCCCCTTAGGACTTCAGCTTGCACTCTCCAATTTTAAGTATGTTTACAGCCAGAGCAACTACCGTCATTACTTCTCTTTCGACGGAAAGGTTATTAACCGTCGACACTTCGAGTGCGATTGGCCTTTGGAGCATGTTATTTACTTTCTAAAATCTAAAAAGTTTTGAGGGCAAAGGTTGACGTGCTTGTGGTGGGAGATTTTCCACCCAGAACTTTTACCGGCATTAGCATGGTTAATGCCTTAGTGAAGGGAATGTTGGAGGCTAAAGGGAAAATAGTTGTTGCTATTGACGAATCGGCATGGAGGTTAAAAGGGTTAGGTCGCATCTTTCATTACTTTTCAAGGTATGTTGATGTTGCCCGGCCGCTGGTTAGCTGTCGGGTCGAAATCCTTTACACCAACATTCCTCTATCAAGGTTTGGATTACTCCGATTGATTTTGCTTTGCTTTTTTGCTCGCATAATTTCATGGAAAACGACTTTTTACGGGCATATCCACAGGGGGGATATACGTTCATTTTTTACATCATCCCACGTAAACAGGTTTCTTTTGAAGCTATCATTGAGTTTTTTTAACAGGATTATTGTTCTTAGTAAGCAATTTGCCGATGAAGTTAAAGCAATCAACAGCAACCAGGTCTTTATTTTGCCCAATACCTCGTTACTCGAAGGATATCGCAAAGGCAGGCAATATCAATATAATAGAAGTTTCCTTTGTGTCTCCAACATTATTAGGAGCAAGGGTATAGGCGAGCTGGTTGAAGCCTTCTCAAGCCCGGAACTTACTGACTTTAAGTTAGCTATTGTTGGAAATATCTACGAGAATGATTTTTACAGGGAGCTGGTTGATGTGGCAACTCCGAATGTTGAGTTTCACCTATCAAAATCAAGGGAAGTGGTTGCCGAAATGATGTCGGCATATGGCTGTCTTGTATTACCATCGTGGAATGAGGGTCAACCCCTTGTTATTCTGGAGGCCATGTCGTTGGGAATACCCGTTATTGCTACAAGGGTCGGTGATATTCCCGATATGTTGGGAGAAGATTATGCGTTTCTGTTTAATCCCAGAGAACCCAATATGCTCCTAAAAACCATACTTAATTTTGATGAAGTTCCGGGAAAGGATGAAATTGGAAAGGTTCTACTTAACCGGTATATGGCTAATTATTCGCAAGATGTTTTTAAAAGAAATATTTACGAACTTTTTAAAGTTAGGTGATTTAGTTTTATATGGCTGAAGTAAAGGTGATTTTAATATCCCAGGTCTTTTACCCCGATGAGGTTGCCGTTTCAAACCTGCTAACTAAATTGTTTGTTAGGTTGGGAAACGATCACGGGATTAGGGCAAAGGTATGGTGCGCTCAACCATCATACACTACTAGGTTAAGACAACCATCAAAAGCGGTTTATCAAGGAGTGGAAATTTCATATCTCGCCTCCACCAATTTTCCTAAGAGCCAAATTTTAGGGCGTTTACTAAACGTGCTTACTTATAGTGTCAGTGTTTTTTTTAAGTTGATTTTCCATAGGGGAAAGGAGATTATTATGGTGCATACAACCCCTCCATTTCTTGCAATACTGGTAATCTTTCTTTCCAGGGTTAAGGGATTAAGGGTTGTTTATGTTCTTATGGATGTTTTTCCAGACGGCCTTATCCGGTTGGGGAAAACATCTACCCGTAATCCATTGGTCTGGCTTTGGAAGCGCTGGCATAGGAGTGCGCTTAAACACAGTAGTAGGATTGTTACCATTGGTAGGGATATGGCTGAATGGGTGAGGTTAGAGGTTCCTTCTGCAAACGACCAACAGCTATGTGTAATTCCTATTTGGCAGGACGAAAGGCTGATATCGCCTAAATCATGGGAAGAGAATCCATTTGTTAGCCGTTACGGTTTAGGGCAGCAATTTGTGGTTCAATTTTCAGGAAATATGGGGCTGTGGAACGATATGGCAACAATTGGGGGTGCAGTCAAGGCTGGCATCCCAGGGGTGGTGTTCATGTTTATTGGCGATGGGATTCGTCGAAAAGAGCTGCTTAGTTCTATTGGAAACAATACACCCGAAAATGCCATTTTTCTTCCATTCCTGAGCAACGAGGTGTATGCCCATTCTGTATCTGCATGCCATTGTGGGCTGGTGTCTCTTCGCCCAGAGGCTGTGGGAATGGCTGTGCCTAGTAAAATAATTGGTATTCTTGCTGCAGGAATTCCCGTTCTGGCTATTACCCCAGATGATTCTGAACTGGCCATGATTGTGAGGGAGAATAGCTGCGGGTTGGTGGTTAGTCCTGGTAATGTTAAAAAATTGATAGAGGAGATTCTTTTTCTTCGTGAGAATGAAGCAGCCAGAATTCAAATGGGGCACAATGCACGTACTGCATTTGAGGAAAAATACACAACTGCAAAGGCAGCTGAGTCCTATTCAATGCTTTTAAATAATTTGTGATGAGTATTGCTAAAGTTTCATTTTTTTGTGAACGTTTCCTGCCTTTTATCCTAATGGCAATAGCTTTGTTTATTCCTATTAGCTACAGGGTAACCATTTACCTGCTGGATGTTGCCTTAATAACGTGGTTGCTATCTGATGGTTGGTATAAACAACTTAAAACTGCTTTTCGTAATAGGATTGTTTTTTTTACGGCTTTTTTTTGGCTTCTGGTCGCTTTTAGCCTGCTCTACACCAAAAATATTGAAGGGGGATTTACTAAAATTGTCCAGTATGCTCCTATACTATTTGTTCCAATTATGGTTACCACACAACGAAATGAAATTATTAAATACCTCAGGCATATTGAGAACGCTTTCCTTTTAGGTTTAACTATTACTGCCATATACCTGGTAGCCAGAGCACTATTACGATCAATTTACATTACTCCTATTGGCATTTTGTTTTATCCTATACCACCTGGCGCTCCATGGGAAAACTATTTTTTTTACCAGCTTTTTACTGAACCCTTTCATCCAACTTACCTTTCGATGAACTATTGCTTGGGCATTATTCTACTAGCTTCTAGAATTAAAGGTTGGCGTGTTGGTTGGTTAAAACTTATAGGTGTTTTAGTTGGGATTTTTTTTGTTTTAATTTTATTTTTTTCATCTTCCCGGGCTGGGTACATAACCGGAGTACTCCTTAGTTTTATCTCTCTTTTTTGGGTGCTAAAACATAGGGGAAAGATTTATGCTACAATTCTCATAGCCTTATTGCTGGTTGGATTTAGTATTTTACTGCCAAAAAATGAAAGATATGTAAGATTCAAAGGGTTCTTCAAAGCCCAAAGTGAGGACATTTCAAATGAAAGTTCTTTGGAGCAAAAGCTGAAGAGCGAAGATGCTGTTCGCCTCAGAATCTGGCAAACAATTCCCTCCGTAGTGGGAAAAAACTGGCTATTCGGGCTGGGTATTGGCGATGTAAGGGAGACTCTGGCCAAGGCCTATCAGGAGAAAAACATGGATTTTGCACTTAACAAGCGCTTAAACGCCCACAACCAGTATCTGGAGACATACGTGGGTCTTGGATTGATAGGGTTAAGCTGTTTGCTGCTTATTCTGGGTAGCGCCCTTTGGCAATCGATTAGAAGAAGGGATATGGTATTTTTCCTGTTTATGCTTATTATTCTGATTAACTTCATGTTTGAGTCAGTGCTGGAGCGATTTTTTGGGGTGCTGTTTTTTGTATTCTTCCTCTCCATTTTCTCGATGAGGGAGGTAGATTCTGTTTAAATTTCTGACGTTATTGGGGATTAAAAAAGGGCTTCAGCTGAAGCCCTTTTTTTAGTAATGTTTTACCTTGATGTAGTCAACAATTTTTGTCCTGAACTGCCATAGCAGCGAGGCTATAAATCCTATTACAGCAAATATTAAGCCCCATTTTACCCCGTATTTGGAGTAAGGGTTCTCCGCTTTTGAGAGAGGGGTAAAATCCTGAACTATGGTAATGGGATCCTTGTTGATTTTATTCTCCCTTTCCAACCTCATCTTATCACGTTGCAGTTTAAGGAGCTGGTCGTGGTATAGCTTTACCTCCTTTTCGTTGAGAAAGACCATTTGGCCGTTCGATGCTTTTTGAAGCAGGGGTGTCTCAAAGTAGGCTATTTTTTGTAAGCTGTCTATTTTCTTTATCTCGATATTAATCACTTTAATCATCTCCTCGTTCTGGGCAATCCTTTCGTTGTTGTTCTCAACTACAAATTCATTTTTGTAGATGTACTTCTTTAATCCCTCACGTGCAGCCGTGAACGCTCCCTCGTTGTACACCTCCAAGCTTACAAAAAAGTAATCGGTCAGGCGTTTTGCCATTGTGTCCTTTGGGTTAAAACGGAATGAGTTGGCGTAATCAACGTAGTCAACTATCTTATCTCTATTAAGGTCAATACCATAAAAGGCTGCAATTGATTTTATTTGCTTTGCCTTGCCAACCGGAATGTCGAGGTAGGCAGATGCAGATGAATAATTTTTTTCCTTAAAAAGACTGTTGAGCAGGTTGATGGAGTTAACGATGTGGCTGTTATCAACAGAATTTGAAATGGCCGTCATTTCCGATGAGTAGTAGCGGGGGCTGCTTTTATAGATTAAGTAGCCTACAAGCAAACCAATAATTGCAAAGGATACGATCCACAGCGACTTTCGAATGAGCAGAATAAATAGGTTTTCGACCTGTTTGAATAACCACACGGTGCCCCTCTTAATTCCCCTTCCCATCCGGTTGAATAGCTCAATTAGGTCAACCTCGTCGGTTGCTTTAGTTTTATTTACTTGCTCGTCGCTCATATATTCGTGATTTAGTGATTCTCTTTTCTGTAAATCCTGATTTGGCAACAAATATATTACTTTTGTTCAAAAGTATCTAAAAATGGACAAGATTCTTGTTACAGGTGGAGCCGGGTATATTGGTTCGCACACGGTTGTTGAGCTTGTTGGCGCCGGGTATGAAGTGGTGCTGGTTGATAATTTTTCCAACTCCTCACCGGAGGTGCTACAGGGAATAGAGACGATTACCGGCGTTAAACCAACTTTTGTTGAGGCCGATTGCTCCGATATTTCGGCCATGCGGCAGTTGTTCTCAACCCATCACGGAATTCAAGGCATTATTCATTTTGCTGCACTGAAGGCTGTAGGCGAGAGTGTGGATAAGCCTCTCCAATACTACCATAACAACCTTCTTTCGACCATTAATATGCTGGCCATGATGAACGAATTCAAGGTGAAAAACCTGGTGTTCTCCAGCTCCTGCACGGTGTATGGTCAACCCGACGAGCTGCCCGTAACCGAGCAATCGCCCATGAAACCAGCTCTTTCGCCCTATGGCAATACCAAAAAGATTTGCGAGGATATCATTCGCGACGCCGCTGCGGCAAATCCCGATATAAGAGCTATTGCACTAAGGTACTTTAACCCCATTGGTGCGCACCCTTCTGCCTACATTGGCGAACAACCCAGGGGAAAACCCGACAACCTGGTGCCATTCATCACCCAAACCGCTGCAGGGGTAAGGGACATGCTCCAAATATTTGGAGGCGACTACCATTCCCCTGATGGAACAGCCATTCGCGACTACTTCCACGTTGTTGACCTGGCTAAAGCCCACATTCTGGCTGTTGAAAGGTTGATGTGGGGGAAAAACAAGTCTAACTTTGAAGTTTTTAACGTGGGTAGCGGACGTGGTGTTACTGTTCTGGAAATAGTTAGGGCATTTATGGCGGTTACCAGGGTAAACGTTCCCTACGAGGTAGTTGGCCGCCGTGCCGGTGATATCGAAAAGGTTTGGGCCGATACTTCCCTTGCTCAAAAGGAGCTGGGTTGGAAACCGGAAAGTAGCCTCGAGGATGCCCTGCTCTCGGCATGGCGCTGGGAGAAAAAGTTGAGAGGATTATAGCACCCTACTAGCCTCTTCCGGCCTTTTCTGAGGTTCATAAGTTTTTAGATTGGACGTGCGGAAGCGTCCAATTCTTTTTTACCAATCCCAATACATTCTTCCATATTAACACCAGCAGCAAGTTGATGGCTTTACTCATCATGTTTATTAACATAGTCATAGGGTGATGTTTACCTACCGGCTTGTAATACTTTTGCAGCGTGTTTTTAAGCCATACTACACCATTGATTTTTTGTAAGGGTTTTCTATAAAACTTTGGGCGTTTGCCCACGACACGTCCTTTGGGGTTCATTTCAGCACAAACAAGTGTAGGGTGTTGATTTATAGAATATTATCAATTAATAGCACTAAAATTTTGTATGGATGAAGCATGCCGTACTTTTCCTGTTGGGATTCCCGTTGCCTGCTTTAGCACAGCCCGATTCAACTTCCATGAAGGTAAATTTGGACACTGTATGGGTTTTTTCCCCGCAAAGAGTTTCGTCCTACTCGGAGCTTAGTCGGATGGTTGGCGTTGTCAAAAGGAGCGAGCTGCGCCAGATGAAGGCAACTTCCCTTTCGGAAGTGCTGGAACGCTCCGCATCTATTGATATTCGTCAGCGGGGTACTCACGGTGTGCAGGCCGATATTAACTTTCGGGGAGGATCGTTTGACCAGACGCTTGTCATGCTCAACGATATAAACATCAGCGATCCACAAACCGGTCACCATAACCTGAATATCCCCATCGTTCTCGATGCGGTTAGTCGTATTGAAATACTTCAAGGCCCCGGGGCCCGGGAGTTGGGACAGGGCGCTTTTTCAGGAGCCATCAATATAATCACAGGGCCTTCGGCAAAAAACGAGTTCTCACTTTCAACTTTTGCCGGTGAGTACGGCTTGCTGAAAACCTCTGCTAGCGCAACATTTGGTTCAGCAAAAATACGAACCTTTACTGCTGCCTCCTTCGAAAGGAGTAATGGCTACACCGATAATACCGATTTCACCGGGGAGAACTTTTTTTTCCATACTCATTTTTACACCGGCGCTGGCAACTTTTCCCTATTTTCGGGTTACCAGGATAAGGGTTTTGGGGCTAATAGCTTCTACACCCCAAAATACCCCAACCAGTTTGAGGCTACAAGAACGCTGCTAAGCGGGCTTAAGTACAGTCAGGCTTTTGGTCGAACCTCAATTTCAGCCAGAGGTTACTACCGTAAGAATTTTGACAGGTTTGAGCTTTTTCGTGAGAATCCTCCTTCGTGGTACATGGGGCATAACTACCACACAACCGATGTTTACGGGTTAAAGGCAAACATCTCAATGCTGTATGGATTTGGCAAAACCGAAGTTGGAGCCGAAATCAGGAGGGAGGAGATTCTTAGCAGCAACCTGGGTGAGGCACTTTCAGATTCGGTGAGGGTGAAAGGCCGTAATGCCTGGTACACCAAGGGTGGAAATCGAAATTTATTGAATATTTTTGCCTCCCAAACCTTTTACTTAAAAAGGGCTACCCTGTCGGGTGGACTGCAGCTGGCTTACAACAGTAGTTTCGAATACATTTGGTGCTGGGGTGCCGATATTTCCTACTCGCTGAATAACCATTCCAGGTTTTTTGCCTCGGTCAACCGCTCATACAGGGTACCAACCTTTACCGATCTATACTACAGCAGTCCTACTAATGTTGGGAATCCAAACCTTAAACCTGAGTTTGCCACAACCATTGAGGGCGGGCTAAAGGCCAATAGGAAAGCGTGGTCGGTGCAGCTTGCCGCATTCTACCGACAGGGAAGCAGAATAGTTGACTGGGTGAAGGAGCCCACCGACGAGGCGTGGCATACCATTAACCATACTAGCCTGAACACAACTGGCGTGGAAGTTTTCGTACAGGCTGATTTGAGTGAAATTTTTAGGGATGCCGGTAGCATAAATTTCAGCTACTCCTTTACCAGCGCTGAAAAGAACGAGGATGCTCTGCTCGACTCATACTATGCAATGGATTACCTACGGCATAACCTGAGGTTGGCTTTAAACCAGCAATTTTTTAAGAGCCTTACGCTAAACCTCTGCTACCATTTTATGGCCAGGGCAGGAGAGTTTCAGGATTTCGCCACCTCGCAAATCAGGAAGTACCCCGGTGTTCATCTGGCCGATGTTAGGCTTACCTACAGCACCACGAGAAAGCTTGATCTGTTTATTGATGTTTCGAATATTTTTAACGCCCACTATATGGACGTTGCCAACGTAATGCAGGCCGGACGTTGGGTAGGTGCAGGCATGAACCTAAATTTCAACTTGTAGTACTGTTTTAAATGCAATCAAAGTTGAACATGTGGTATTTTGAGTTGGCCTGCGATGTTTTTCTTTAAAAATTCCCAGTGAGTTTTGAAAGGTGTTCTTAAATTAAGGTACCCGCATGATAACCCCGCTAACCACCTTACCTGTTTCATAGTTGAGCTCCGACCCTTTAGTGCTATGAGGAATTGAGAAAACCACTATCGTAACAATTGCTGCAGCAATTACTATCTTGGGTCGGGAGTGCTTGCGGTTGGCTATAACCGCAGCAAGCCAAATTAGCAGGGCGATGAGAGTTTTGTTATCGGTCAGGTCAAATCCAAGGGGAAAGCCCGTCCATGCCTGTCCAAAGGCGTAGAACTGGATAATTGGTCCCAGAACAAAGCCTCCAACCAGCAAAAGCACCAGGGTAATAATGGCGAATTTCCTGAAGGATTCCATTTTGAAGGCAGCTGCCAACCCTGCCAGGCTGGAGTAGAGCATAGCCAGGAACATGGCCAGGATATGAGGGATAAGCGCCCATGCAGGTACATCACCCTTGTACCTTATAACCACCGGGCTATTTTTCATAATTTCCATGGGGTTGTTACCTTCGTTTACCACAATATAGTATTCAAGTTTGGCAGCGGGCGGCATTTGGGGCAGGTATGCGCTTTGTGTCTTTTCATCTTCAGGGATGAAAGGGATGGGCGAGAAGCTATCCTGTGTGGAGTAACGCCTGAAGTATAGGGTTGCGGTTGAGGTAAGCGGCAGGTTTAGGCTAACCTTGCAGTCGGATGTGCTGTTGCCACTGCGCGGAAGTTTTGCCTTGTAGGTGGTTCCCTCGATGGTGTAGGTAATTCTTTTGGGGTTGGTGGGGCCGGTGTCCCTTTGGTAAATAGCCGCCAGGATGGTTACAATGATGGCTGCTATCCAGAGAAGGGCTTTCTTCATTTCGGTATGTTTTAGTTTGTAGTTTCTAAAGTTTAAGCGTGAACGTCAGCTCCTGGTTATTTCTAAGAACTTTTACCTCTACCGTGATGCCGGGTTCCAGCTTGCCCAGCTGTTCGGTGTAGTCGTAGATGTTAGTAACAGGAACTCCGCCCAAAGAGGTGATGATATCACCGCTTTGAATGCCAGCCTGCATTGCCGGTTTATCATCGGAAACGGCTATAACCTTAAGCCCATTTCCTGTGGAACCGCTCACATCGGGCATAATACCCAGTTTTACCTTAACCTTGTTGCCGTGGTTTGTGGGTGCCATCCGGCTACCCGACTTGCTGAAGGTGAGCGAGCTGTCCATGGTGGATAGCTTATAGATTAGCCGGTAGGCGTAATCGGTTACCTGCGCCATCCCTGTAAGGTTCAGCTTGTCAACATCGTCGAAAGGCGTGTGGTAGTCCTGGTGAATGCCTGTGGTGAAAAAGAAAACCGGAATGTTTTTGGAGTAAAACGAAGCGTGGTCGGAGGGGCCAAAACCATCGGGCGATAGCGAAATGGCCAGCGCACTATCCGCATTCAGCTCGTTCAGGATTGCTTCGGCTTGCATTGAGGTTTTAGTGCCGCCAATTTCCAGCTTACCATCAACCATTCTGCCTACCATGTCGAGGTTTACCATGGCCTTGATGTTCGGGATGGGAACAACCGCCGAGTCAAGGAAGCGCTGCGACCCGACAAGCCCCATCTCCTCGGCTCCAAAGGCAGCAAAAACCACGCTGCGTTTAAGCTGTTTTTTTTGTGAGGCCATTTCTCGTGCTATTTCCAGCATGACAGCCACTCCCGAGGCATTATCATCGGCTCCGTTGTGCACCGCAACCGTATCGGGCATCCGGCTGTTGGCCTCCTTGCCCCCCATGCCCAAGTGGTCGTAGTGGGCACCCACCACGATGTACTCGTCAGCCAGGTTGGGGTCGCTTCCTCTCAGGACACCTACAACGTTTTGGGTTTCTATCTCATTGTAGGGTTTGCCTGCTTTTCCGCAAATGGTAAGGGGCAAATCCTGCGACAAATTTTGTCCACCCCTTTCCAGTATTCCGATCACCTCGTCAGCTGGGCCAATACTCTTAAGTATCAATTCTGATGATTTCCCATTTAGAATAAAAACCGGCAGGTTGAGAGCTTGCTGCTGACTTCCCATGGAAATGAAGCGATTTTCAGCTTCGCTGGCTATCAGGATTATGCCCGCTGCTTCGTGCCCTACAGCCCCATTGATGCAGCTGAGGTCAACCTGTTGAAGTTCACCGCTGGAGGCATCCTGCACCTTCAAGCTGGGGACAAGCATAACTGCCCACTTTTTCTTCACCGAAACATTTTTATAGTCATCTGGGTCGGCAGACCCGCCCGTGCGGCCGTAGCCTACAAAAACTGCCGTAGCACAAAGCGAATCGTTTCCGCTTGTGGCAAGGGCAGTGTAGTCGTTGCCGTATTGAAGTCTTTTGCCATTAACCACCAGGAAAGTGCTTGTTGCCCTATTTGGGTTAAAGGTTTGGATGGCAAAGAATTGGTAGCCGTTTTTTTGTTGAAAGGAGAGACCGTAGCTCTGAAGCTGGTCACGGATGTACTTGGCCGAAATCCTGTCGTAGGTTGTGCCAGGAAACCGTCCTCCCATACTGTCTGAAGCCAAAATACTTACATGATGTAAAAGTTGCTTATTTGCTACACTACCGGTTCCTGTTAGAGGTTGCGATTGGGTAGCGTTTAAAAATAAAAGTAAGATTACCAGCAGCGTGTAATATTTTTTCATGTTTATTGTTTGGTAGTTACCCCGTTATAAATTCAACCGTCAAATATAGTGATATATGAAATAAAATCAGTAAGTGTTCACGGCCTGCAATTTAAGTGCCACGGTAACTAGTCGGGATTGCCAAAACACCGTTAGCCATTCCGGCTGGTTGACCAAAAAATATCTATTTTTGCTTGCTAAACATATTGACGGGCGGTGCGGGGGCGGGTTCAAAAGCTGTTGGTTTTTCATCAGCCGGGCAGCTGCATTGAATCCCAAATTCTGATTACTTCTAATTAGGTTATGGAGGCTAAAAGATTTTCGGAGCGTAAGCTAATCCTTTTTACCGTGGTGCTGATGATTGCAGCCGGACTGGTTAGGCTGGTTAGCTACAAGGTGGGTGTTGTTCTGTTCTACCTGTCCTTCCTGCCTTTTATTATTCACAGATTAAACTTTTACCATAACCACAGGGGTAAACTTACCGATGTTGACCGGCGCCGGCGGGTTACGTTAGCCCTTCTGCTGCTGATGATGCTTCTTAACATGGTTGGATGGCAAAACGTAGAATTCATCCTGCTTATCATCCTGGCAGTGGACTATATGCTGATTAATAACCGTAGGAGTAATGGTGAAAAGGCCGATGATTTTGGGGTAAAGCATTAAACAACTTGAGGGTTCCTTATTTGCTTCCAGCACTTGGTTAACCAAAAAAATTATGTAATATTTGATTATCAACATATTTGCTTAATACCAAGCAGTTAAAGTTAACTTAACAATTACTTAACATTGGAGAGATTCTCATAGCTTATTTTTGTGTTTCTTTATAATTGAAAATCAAACATATAAACTTAACATATTTCAGAAAGATGAATGTGAACAGTTTTTTCCAATTTCTTGCCCCCAAGGAAAACAAATTCTATCCTCATTTTAATGCAGCGTCGGATAACCTGGTTGAAGTTTCGCTGCTTTTAAAGAAAATGATGGAGACCGATACATTAGATGAACGCTTGTCGTTTATCAGTAAAATTAAGGAGCTTGAAAGGAAAGGGGACGATATTACGCATAAAATGTTCGATCTACTTAACGGATCGTTTATCACACCATTTGACCGGGAGGATATCAACGCCCTTATCTCTTCCATTGACGATGTGGTAGACTACATAAACGGTTCTGCGCAGCAATTCCAACTGTACAAACCTGTATCGATTCCTGCGGAATACATCAAGATGGCCGAGCATATAATTGAAGGGAGCAAAACCATACAAAAGGCAATTTACCATATTAAGGAGCTGAAAAACCCGGTAGAGATTATGGATGCCTGCATTCATGTTAACGAGATAGAAAATCAGGCCGACGAAACATACCACCGGGGAATATTCCAGCTTTTTGAACACGAAACCAATGCCATTGAGCTGATTAAGAAGAAAGATATATTGCAGCTGCTCGAAAAAGCTACCGATAAGCTAGAGGATGTTTCCGACGTTATCAAGTCCATTTTAATCAAGCAATCATAGCCAGCATGAGCACCCTAGTAATTGTTATCGTCGGATTAGCCTTTTTGTATGATTTTATAAACGGCATGAATGATGCCGCAAACTCAGTTGCTACCGTTGTTGCCACCAGGGTGTTATCGCCTTTTGTGGCTGTGCTTTGGGCAGCATTGTTTAACTTTGCCGCTTACTTTTTGTTTGGGCTCAACGTTGCCAACACCATGGGCAAAGGTATTATTCAGCCCCATGTTGTTGAACCATGGCTCGTTTTCTCGGCTCTCCTTGGTGCATCTGCATGGTCGTACTTCTGTACCCATTTTGGCCTACCAATAAGCGTTTCACACGCCTTAATTGGGGGGATGGTAGGTCCGGCTTGGTTTGCCTATGGGGCTGGTAGCGTTGTGGCTTCGGGAATACTCAATGTGGTTATCTTCATTTTTGTTTCACCCCTTATAGGTTTTGTTCTTGGATATCTTTTGATGATCCTGATTAAGCATATCCTCAAAAGGGTTAAACCTGCAAATGTGGACTCCTGGTTCAGGGCGCTTCAACTTTTATCGTCTGCCCTTTTCAGCCTTGGGCATGGTAGCAACGATGCTCAAAAAACAATGGGTATTATTGCAGTCCTCCTTTTCAGCACGGGGTATCTCGGCTCCGAATTTTATGTTCCCGAATGGGTGGCTTTTTCATGTTACATCGCCATTGCGCTGGGCACATTAACTGGCGGTTGGAAGGTGATTAAAACGATGGGGGTTAACCTAACCGATCTTAAGCCGGTTCATGGCTTTGCTGCAGAAACCGCCGGTGCAATAACCCTTGGAATGTCTGCCTTTATGGGCATTCCCGTGAGCACAACCCACACAATTTCCGGCTCAATCATGGGAGTTGGGGTTACACGCAGGGTCTCGGCTGTCCGGTGGAAGGTGGCCCAAAACATCATAGGTGCTTGGATACTTACCATTCCAATGACGATGATCATTTCCGGATTGCTCTACCTGCTCATTCGGGTTTTCGTGTAACAGGCTCTTGAAAGTTTTTATGAAAGCTATTTTGGTTTGCTCATTTTCAAACCAATCATGTTTTATTGTACTACCCTAAGCTAGCCGTATGCTCTCCAGATTTGGAAGAAAACTGTTTGCAGTTTATGGCTAAAATATTTAGCTAAGCCTGGTTATAAATAGGCTAATGCAATTCTTGTAGAACATTTAAAGAATGGTTGTTTTTCACTTTACTTCCTAAACTACCCACCATATATCCATTGAGTAAGCTTGATGGTTTTACATTAAGTCTCCAATGCAGAAGGGAGTATTGAAAACCTTTCGCAATAGAGAGCAAATCTTAGGCTAAGCTCTTACATCGTTAAAAACTTATTTTTGTTATCCAGTTATGTTAATAGATAGATATAAAAATAAAAAAATGTGAATTTTAGTTAAATCATATACCCAAAAAATCTACTTTTGTGGTTGCAAAAAAAATGTGTTGGGTCTCCATCCTGAAATATTTAAGATTGATAGCAACTCAATTTACTATTTACTACTCGGATAAATTTGCTGAACAACCTCATACATTAATGGCATGAGCACTCAAATTTTAATTCCCTTTTTCATTACAGCCGTTTTTCTGGTGGCTGCCGGAATCACACTGGCCTACATGTTGTCGCCCAAATCGTTTAACCTGCAAAAACAAGAGCCCTACGAGTGTGGAATTCCCACGGTTGGGGTTACGTGGCTCCAGTTTAATGTTGGGTACTACACCTTTGCGCTGCTCTTCCTGATATTCGATGTGGAAACAGTTTTCCTGTTTCCCTGGGCAGTGGTAATGAAGCAAATAGGGTTGGTAGGTCTGGTTGAAATCCTGATATTCTTTTTTATCCTGGTGTTGGGTTTAGCCTACGCCTGGAAAAAACACGCTTTGGTATGGCAATAAAATCAATGAAGGAGTCTGATTTTAAGGATACCGATACCTTAGATCAGCAAATGCTCGAGGAGAATGGAATCTTTTTTACTACTGTTGACAGCATACTTAACTGGGGTCGGTCCAATTCAATATGGCCGCTCACCTTTGCCACCAGCTGTTGCGGAATCGAGATGATGGCCACGGCGGCAGCACGCCACGATTTTGCCCGCTTTGGCATTGAGGTTTACAGGGCATCGCCGCGTCAGGCCGACGTTATTGTGGTAGCCGGAACCATTGTCAACAAGATGGCACCGGTGCTCAGGCGCCTCTACGACCAGATGGCCGAACCCAAGTATGTTGTGGCCATGGGGGCATGTGCTGTTTCGGGAGGCCCATTCTTCTACAACTCATACCATGTGCTCAAGGGGGTCGATCATCTTATTCCTGTTGACGTGTACATACCCGGTTGCCCACCCAGGCCCGAGGCTTTTCTGTACGGCATCATGCAGCTCCAGCGGAAAATCAAGAAGGAGACCATAAAGAATAAGTACGCCAGGAAAAATGTTGCCAACAACTACGATGAGAAAAATCCTTTACCCGAAAAATAGCAAACCATGACCAACCAGCAGCTAGAGGAAGTAGTAAAACGCTTGGGTGTTGAAGCCGTAATATCGGAAGCACAGTTCCTTACCGTGGAGGTGCCGTTCGACAAGCTCTTTGATTTGGCCAGAAACCTTAAGGAAAACGAGCAAACCCAAATGGACTACCTAATCCTGATTACCGGCGTTGATTATGTGAGTAGCTTTGGATGCACCTACTTGCTTACCTCCACCACCCACAACCACTACATGGTTTTAAAAACGAGGAATATTGATAAGGCAAATCCCCGGGTCGATTCCGTTACCTCTCTCTGGCAAACAGCCGAGTACCATGAGCGTGAAATTTACGACCTGATGGGTATCACCTTCAATAATCATCCCGATATGCGCCGAATGTTCCTGGACGAAAGCTGGGTAGGGCACCCCCTCCGAAAGGATTATGTTGACGAAAGTAATATCATCGAAAGAAAATACTAGCTCAATGGCAGAAGAATTTGTACATCTTGCGGTTGCCGGTACCGAGGGGCAGGATTTGGAAATCAACATGGGTCCCCAGCATCCTTCAACCCATGGCGTTATGCGTTTTGTGGTCAAGCTGAAGGGCGAGGTTGTGGAATCCGTTCAGCCGCATTGCGGGTATATTCACAGGGGTATTGAGAAGATGTGCGAATCCCTTTCTTACCCCCAGATCATCCATCTGACCGATAGGATGGATTACCTTTCGGCCCACATCAACAACGAGGCGGTTTGCCTGGCTGTTGAAAAAGCTTTAAATATAGAGGTTTCAGACCGTATTAAGTACATCAGAACCATTATCGCCGAGCTTAACCGAATTGCCTCTCACCTGCTCTGGTGGTCGTCCATGTGTATGGATATGGGGGCGGTAACCCCCTACTTTTACGCATTTCGCGATAGGGAAAAAATTCTCGATATTTTTGAGGAAACCACCGGCGGCAGGTTGCTTTACAGCTACAACTGTCCGGGAGGTCTAATGAACGATATTCATCCCAACTTCCAGAAAAGAGTTAAGGAGTTTATTCCCTACTTCAGGAAAAGTTTCAAGGAGTACGACGAGCTGGTTACCGGGAACGTTATTTTTCAGAATCGAACTATGGGTATAGGGCTTCTGACCAGGGAGCAGGCTATTGCCTATGGTGTTACAGGCCCAGCTGGCCGTGGTTCGGGATTTGCCTGTGATGTGAGGAAGAGAGCTCCGTACAGCGCTTACGACAAGGTGCAGTTTAACGAGATCCTATACAACGAGGGCGATAGCTTTGCACGCTACAAGGTTAGAATGGATGAAATGCTGGAATCGTTGAAGATCATCGAGCAGCTTATTGATAATATCCCCGAGGGCAGCTACGTGGAAAAAATGAAGGCTGTTATAAAGCTTCCCGAAGGCGAGTACTTTCAGCAGGTTGAAACAGCCCGTGGCGAGCTCGTTGTGCACATTATCAGCGATGGCAACAAAACACCCTACCGGGTGAAGTTCCGTTCACCTTGCCTTTCAACCCTTTCGGTTATGGACCTCATTTCAAGAAATCAAAAAATTGCAGACCTAATTGCCATTGGCGGATCATTGGATTTGGTAATCCCTGATATCGACAGGTAAGGGCTTATGGGCAAACATTAACCATTCAGCACTAAACGCTAATACTATGCAGGGTGTTTTATATGATTTTACTGGGTTAATACAGAGTATTGATGCGGTATTTCGAGCAAGCATGTCCGATTTGTGGGCTACTGTGTTGGAATATGCCATTATCGGCATCATCTACCTGGTTATTTATGCGCTTATCGGGCTATTTTTGGTTTACGCCGAGCGTAAGGTTTGCGCCTTCATTCAGGTTCGCCTGGGTCCCAACAGGGTTGGCCCTAAGGGATTTTTCCAAACCATAGCCGACTTCATCAAGCTCCTTCTTAAGGAGAATATCAAGATAAAAAATGCTGATGGGGTGCTTTTTAACCTGGCGCCTTTCATTGTTATTGTTGCATCGTTCCTCACATTTGGCACAGTTCCCTTTGCAAAAGGGCTGCAGGGAATTGACCTGAACATTGGGGTGTTTTTTATTATGGCGGTTTCTTCGATGGGTGTGGTGGGAATTTTGCTGGGTGGATGGTCAAGCAATAGTAAGTACTCGCTGATTGGCGCCATGCGAAGCGGGGCTCAAATTGTTAGCTACGAGCTATCGGTGGGGCTCTCGCTGGTTACCATGGTTATCCTGACCGGAACAATGCAGCTATCACAGATTATTGAGCTGCAAAGCGATGGGTGGTTTATCTTTAAGGGCCACATACCCGCCCTAATATCCTTAATAATCATGATGATTGCCAGCACCGCCGAAATCAACAGGGGGCCTTTCGACCTGGCTGAAGCCGAATCGGAGCTTACCGCCGGTTACCACACCGAGTACTCGGGCATTAAATTTGCCTTCTTTTACCTCTCTGAATACATGAACATGTTTGTTGTGTCGGCGCTAGTTGCCACGGTATTTTTTGGAGGATGGATGCCACTACACATCGGCTCATGGCAGGCGTTTAACCATATAATGGACTTTATACCACCCATCATCTGGTTTATACTGAAATCATTCGCCCTAATGTATGTTATTATGCTGTTTAAGTGGACATTCCCAAGGCTTAGAATTGATCAGCTGCTTAAGCTCGAATGGCAGTACCTGCTCCCGATTAGCCTGTTCAACGTTCTGCTGATGGCGTTTGTGGTGTACATGAAATGGTACTTTTAAACTTGTAAATTATGGGATTAAAATCATACCTCTCGGGATTATTCAAAGGATTCTATTCGCTTTTAGTAGGCCTGCGGGTTACCAACTCCTACTTTTTTCACCCCAGCAGAATTGTAACCCAGCAGTACCCCGAGAACAGGAAGACTCTTAAAATGTTCGAGCGCTTTAAGGGTGAGGTTATACTTGTGCACAACGAGAATAATGAGCATAGATGCACCGGTTGCGGAATATGTGAGATGAACTGCCCCAACGGCTCCATCGAAATCATATCGAAAATGGAAACGGGTGAGGATGGGAAAAAGCGAAAGGCGATCGACAAGCACATTTACCACCTGAGCATGTGCACCTTTTGCGGCTTGTGCGTTAAGAGCTGTCCATCAAAGGCGCTTGCCTTTGGCAACGAATTTGAACATGCGGTTTTCGACAGGGCAAAGCTCGACAAGGTTCTGAATAAGGAAGGTTCTGTTTTAATGAAAGGAGTTGAATAGCCATGGAAATAGCTGCCTCAAAAGTAATATTCTACATCATTGCTGCGGCCATACTTTTTTTTGCGCTGCTCTCGGTTACCAGCAAGCGGATTCTGCGGGCTGCCACCTACCTATTTATCGTACTGATATCCACAGCAGCTCTGTACTTTCTGCTGAACTACCAGTTTCTGGGAGCCGTGCAGATTGCTTTATATGCCGGTGGTATTGTGGTGATGATTATTTTCTCCATTCTTTTGACCAGCCATGCCGGTCAGAAATTCGAGCCGGTAAGCCGTCTTAAATTTTTTGCGTCGTTGTTGGCCGTTTTGGTAGGATGGGCCTTGTCGCTCTGGGTAATTCTGAGCCACCCTTTTGTGGCAAGTTCAAAGGAAGCGGTTGAAGTGAACATGGACTCAATCGGGAAAGCCTTGCTTAGCTATGATAGAAACGGGTATGTTTTGGTATTTGAGGTTATTTCTATTCTCCTGCTGGCTGCAATGATTGGGGCGATTGTTATTTCAAAAAAACAACCTGGTGATGGGGAAACCAATCCGGATAACTCTAAAACAAGCAAATGATATGATGGGAGGTTTAGCTTTACAAGATTTTCTGGTTGTCAGCACATCCATGTTCTTTATTGGAATTTTTGGCTTTCTTACCCGACGCAACCTGATTACCATTTTAATGTCCGTTGAGCTTATACTTAACTCGGTAAACATCAACTTTGTGGCCTTCAACTACTTTCTGCACCCCGAGGCCATGCACGGAATCTTCTTTGCCATATTTGTTATTGCCGTTGCAGCAGCTGAGGCTGCAGTTGCCATTGCCATTATTATCAACATTTACCGCCGATTTAAGTCCATCAATATTGAAAATGTAAGTGAAATGAAATACTAACCACTATGCAGATGAGCTTCCAGTTTACCATACTAATCCCGCTTATTCCGCTTATCAGCTTTTTGATTATAGGATTTCTATACAGTAAAATGTCCAATAAGCTGGCTGGGATATGGGGTTCAGTTTCTATTTTTTCATCGTTCCTCCTGTCGTTGTTTACGGCCTATAGATATTTTTTTGAGGTTGGCAGGGTCAACGGGGTGTACCCTAAAATTTTAGGGTTCGATTTTGAGTGGCTAAGATTTAGCGACTCGCTGTCGGCCCACCTGGGCACACTGATTGACCCCATTTCGGTGATGATGCTGGTGGTGGTTACCACTGTTTCGCTGATGGTTCATATCTACAGCATCGGCTACATGAAGGGCGACAGGGGATTTAACCGCTTTTTTGCTTTCCTCTCGCTATTCAGCTTTTCCATGCTGGGGTTAGTTCTATCAACCAATATTTTTGAGATATACATTTTCTGGGAGCTGGTTGGTGTTTCGTCCTACCTTCTAATTGGATTTTACTATGAAAAGAATTCCGCGGTAGCGGCTTCAAAGAAAGCCTTCATCGTAACCCGATTTGCTGACCTCTTCTTTTTAATAGGAATTCTAATCCTATCGTTTTACACCAAGACGTTCGATTTCATTTCGCTAACCGACCCCAGCAACATTGCGGTAATGCAAACCGGAAGTATAACCTTTATGGGGCTAAGCGTAACCACTTGGGCATTGCTGCTTATTTTCATTGGAGGAGCAGGTAAGTCGGCCATGTTTCCGCTTCATATCTGGCTTCCCGATGCCATGGAGGGGCCATCCCCGGTGTCGGCCCTAATTCATGCGGCAACCATGGTTGTTGCGGGTGTATTCCTGGTAGCCCGGCTTTTCCCGATTTATGCTTTAGGTTCTGATCAAGCACTTCAGGTTATTGGCTACGTGGGCGCCTTCACCTCCCTGTTCGCAGCCGTTATTGCCATGACACAAATGGACTTTAAGCGCGTTTTAGCTTTCTCCACCATATCCCAAATTGGCTATATGATGGTGGGATTGGGAGTTTCGGGCTACGGAAACGAAGCAGGCCTGGGCTACATGGCATCAATGTTCCATTTGTTTACCCACGCCATGTTCAAAGCGCTTTTGTTCCTTTGTGCCGGATCGGTTATTCATGTTGTCCACACCAACTTTATCAATGAAATGGGCGGGCTGCGAAAGCACATGAAGATAACCCATATTACATTTTTAATTGCAACTCTAGCAATTGCCGGATTCCCGGGCTTCTCAGGATTCTTCAGCAAGGATGAAATCATTACTGCTGCATACCATAACAACAAGATTATTTTTTACACGGAATTGCTGGTGGCAGGAATTACTGCCTTCTATATGTTCCGGTTGTACTTTAGGGTTTTCTGGAACCAGGAAGCTAGCTATGAGCATAAGCCACATGAAGTGGAGAAAACCATGACCATTCCCTTGATTATTCTAGCCTTTCTCTCCATTGCTGTTGGCTACATACCCTTTGGTAATTTTATTTCTTCTGACAGTATGCCCCTGGAAAGTCATATAAATTGGGGAGTTGCATCTGCTTCCATTATTGTAAGCTTTACCGGAATTATTATTGCATGGGTGCTTTACAAGAAACCCTCCAACCTGCCCGAAAGAATTGTCAGCAGCATCAAGGTGCTCTACACCTGGGCCTACCATAAGTTTTACATTGATGAGGTATATCTTTTTGTAACCAAAAAAATCATTTTTAACCTCATTTCAAGGCCAATTGCCTGGTTCGACAGGCATGTGGTTGACGGGGCAATGAATGGCATAGCATGGACTACCAGCTGGGTTTCCGAAAGTATTAAGGGTTTGCAATCGGGACAACTTCAAAAATACGCTCTTGCATTCGTTTCAAGCACCATTATTTTAAGCGCATTGCTTATCTACATTTTGTTGAACGTCTAACATGGTGAGAATATGAACCTTTCGCTTTTTGTAATCATCCCGCTACTAACCGTTTTGCTTATTCTTTTTTCTAAGAGTATAAGGCAAACACGGTTGATAGCGGCTATCGGAATGTCTGTTCAGCTGGTGCTTAGCGCAATACTGGTTGTGCTGTATGTTAGCCTGCGAAAACATGGGAATGCCGATCAATTTGTGTTTGTAAAGGATATCGAGTGGTTTAAAAGCTTAAATTTCAACTTCACCATGGGGGTTGACGGCATTTCGGTTGCCCTAATCGGCCTTACCTCAATAGTCATTTTTGCCGGTGTGTTTGCCTCGTGGAAGATGGAAGACCTGCATCGCGAGTTTTTCATCTCGCTACTCGTGCTTGCGGGTGGGGTGTTTGGCTTCTTCATCACCATCGACATGTTCTCCATGTTTGTTTTTTACGAGTTGGCGGTGATACCCATGTACATTTTAATTGGTATTTGGGGAACCGGCAAGAAGGAGTACTCGGCCATGAAGCTCACCCTGATGCTCATGGGAGGTTCTGCACTTATCATTGTGGGTATTTTGGGTCTATACTTCCATTCGGGTGTAAGCGGCGGCCCGCTAACCATGAACCTGATGAACCTGTCCAAAGTGCATTTTCCCGTTGAGGTTCAGATGTTCCTGTTTCCTTTCCTCTTTATTGGTTTTGGCGTTTTGGGTGCATTATTTCCCCTGCATACATGGTCGCCCGATGGACATGCCTCGGCACCAACCGCTGTTTCTATGCTTCATGCCGGAGTTCTTATGAAGCTCGGAAGTTACGGCGTTTTTCGTATCGCAATTTATCTCCTACCCGAAGCAGCCAGGCAAATGGGACCATTTTTTATGGTGCTGGCAACAATCGGAATCGTGTACGGAGCCTTTGGGGCCATCATGCAAAAGGACTTAAAGTACATTAACGCTTACTCGTCCGTTAGCCACTGCGGACTCATCCTTTTTGGATTGCTGATGATGAACAAGACGGCCATGGATGGCGCTATCCTCCAGATGATCTCCCATGGAATTATGACCGCCCTCTTCTTTGCCCTTATCGGGATGATATACGGCCGCACCCACACGAGGTTGATCAACGAGATGGGTGGGCTTTTAAAGGTGATGCCTTTTCTTGGCGCCGCTTATGTAATTGCAGGTCTTGCCTCGCTTGGACTTCCTGGCTTTAGCGGCTTTGTTGCCGAAATGCTCGTATTCTTTGGCTCGTTCCAGCATGCCGATTTGTTTCATAGAATCCTGACCATTCTTGCTGCTAGCTCCATTGTCATTACGGCTGTTTACATCTTAAGGGTTATCGGAATTTTCCTGCTTGGCCCTGTCAAAAACGAACACCACCTGCTGCTTACCGATGCAACCTGGTGGGAACGGCTTTCGGCTGGTACCTTGATTCTTTTTATCACTATAATAGGTTTTTATCCCTATTTTCTTACCAACGACCTCATTGGTAATAGCTTGGAACCCATTCTACAAAAAATTTTGATGTTTAACTAACTGATAACCTAAATTATGCTATTACAATATCTTAGCCTAATGCGTCAGGAGGTATCGCTGATTTTTATAGCTGTGTTAGTATTGATATGTGAATTAACTGTAAACCAACGATATAAAAAAGTTGTTATCCCCATCACCCTCGTATTATTTGGCGTGCACACCATTTTGGGATTCGTTCCTTTCGATGGGGGTAAGCTGTTCGGCGGAATGTTTGCCACCAGCCATGCCCAAGCCCTGATGAAGAGCGTACTTAACGTAGGCGTTTTTATTATTCTACTCCAATCAGTAGCATGGCTGAAGAAGGAAGTAAATTTTCAGAAAAGCAACGAGTTCCTAATCCTGTTGTTTTCCACCCTTACCGGGATGTACTTTATGATTTCATCAGGCGATTTCCTGATGTTCTACATTGGACTTGAAATTGCATCAATACCTATGGCCATGTTGGCTGCTTTTGATACTTTCAGGAGCAAATCATCGGAGGCGGGAATAAAGTTTCTCCTAAACTCGGCTTTGTCGTCGGGTATTTTGCTGTTCGGGATTTCCTTGTTTTATGCCATCAGTGGAACCATTTATTTTGATGACCTGCCGTTGTACTTTTCGCCTGTTTCACCCCTCTTTGCCCTGGGATTCATATTCTTCATTTCTGGCTTGGCTTTTAAGATGTCGCTAGTCCCATTCCATCTTTGGACAGCCGATGTTTACGAGGGCTCTCCCACCATTGTAACCTCATATTTCTCCGTTATTTCTAAGGGTGCGGCTGCATTTATCACCTCCATACTGCTCTTTAAGGTTTTTTTCAACCAGCTTTACCTTTGGAAGGATATCATTTACCTGCTCTCGGTGCTCACAATGACCGTTGGTAACCTGTTTGCCCTCCGGCAAACCAACATCAAAAGATTTCTGGCATTCTCATCAATCTCCCAGGCCGGCTTTATTCTTCTTGGTCTGGTAAACGTTGATTCACTTGGAGTTACAGCTATTATCTACTTTATTTTGATCTACATACTTTCCAACCTATCCGCATTTGGCGTGGTAATGGCTATTGCAAATGTTACAGGGAAGGAGGAAATAAAGGACTACAACGGCTTATACAAAACCAACCCGTTGCTATCGCTAACCATGATGCTTGCCATGTTCTCGCTTGCCGGCATCCCGCCAACGGCTGGCTTTTTCAGCAAATTTTTCCTTTTTACTGATGCGGCAAAGGGTGGCTACTACTGGCTTGTTTTTATTGCCGTGCTAAATACCATCATTTCGCTCTACTACTACCTCCTGGTGGTTAAGGCCATGTTTATTAGCCCTAACGAACAGCCAATTGAACGCTTCAGGAGCGATATTTATACCCGGACTGCGCTGCTAATCACGGTTGTGGGAATTTTTGCTGTCGGCATCTATAGCCCGATATTCGAATACATACGAAACATTATTGATAAATTTTAAATACGGCTATGGGTAAATTTAGCTCAAAGCATGTTGTTGAGGAAATTCAGGGTATCCGTTGCACTCTGGTTGAGTCGGGTATCAACAAGAATAGGTTAGACTTTCTTAAAAGTATTCTGGAAGCAAATGGGCTGAAGGTTTGCTTCGAGGCCATTCCCCAGGCTGAGGGTCAGGAAGTACTCTACAAGATTGGCGTAACCGACTTAACATTTAATCCTACTATCGCCATTTTTGGACGTCGGTTGAAAACTCCCGATGGCACGGTAATCTCTCCAAAGTACTGGCTTCAGGAAACGGATTCGATAAAGCCTTACTACTGGTTGCAGTAACCAGACTTTCCATAGCACCGTTAACCTGCAAACCCCTAAATTCCTCATGGATTTGCAAGTTATCCGGTAATCTTTCATCATTCATGGTTATCCTTAGATTCTGTTGGCCTGTTTTGGATAGCCAGTTGCAGGGATTTTCCAGTTGAGGTTATAGCTTTACCTTGAACACTACTTTTTTAATTAACCCTGTGCCTATCAGTGGGGCGTGGCAATCGGACGGATAAAAAATTACAAAGTGGTAGGCAGGCACTTTCAGGAAGGTTGCAGGTGGATCGGAAAAGAAAGTAATATCATCCTTTTCGTTGTATGGCTCTTTGGGTAGTAGGCATTCCGAACGGTTTCGCCAACCCATAATCTCTTCACCCTGTAGGCAAACCTGCACGTCTATGTACCTGTCGTGAGCCTCAAGTAAGGCTTCTTCCTTTGCTTTAGCCTTGCTGAACGAGGGTGTTGCATACAAATTATCCCCCTCAATGTATATCCTCTCGCCGGGATGTGTAAAGTCCATCGTTATTAAGGCGCTTTCAATTCTGGAGAAAAGTGGATGTAGGTTAACGTATGTGCCAAACTCGTTTAGGCTCGATAGAATCATGACAGGTCGGAATTAACAATGTTTTGTTTAGATGAAAAGTTCCTGTAATTGTTAGCTAAGGTAAACAATCGTGATTATCACAGCTAAAAATGAGCAAAATTTTGATGGCCCAACCGGAAATTCCATTTAGCTATCTTTGCCTGCTGAATGAAAATCTGGAGCTATGAAGCTGGTAGCCGATAAGGATATTCCTTACCTGAGAGGAGTCCTGGAGCCCTTTTTTGAAGTAGAGTATATTCCCGGAGCTGGAATTAGCTGCGATGTTGTTAGGGATGCCGAGGTGTTGCTTGTTCGAACCCGTACACGGTGCAATGCAGATTTGCTTCAACATTCGAGCGTAAGATTTATCGGTTCGGCAACAGCCGGATTTGACCATATTGATTCTGACTACTGCAGTTCAAATGGGATACTTTGGCGCAATGCTCCGGGATGCAATGCCGGTGGTGTGCAGCAGTGGGTTGGCGCAGCCATTGTTTTATGGTTGGAAACGACACAAAGGTTGCCTCAAAGTCTTGTTTTGGGCGTGGTGGGAGTTGGCCATACCGGAAGCAAGGTGGCTGAACTTGGCAAAGCACTGGGAATGAAAGTTCTGTGCTGCGACCCGCCACGAACTCGTAGGGAGAATTTGCCCCATTTTGTCAACCTGGAAACCATTTTGTCAAGCGCTGACATCATCTCATTCCATGTTCCGTTGAATACTACCGGGCCCGATAAAACCTTCCACATGCTTGATAGTGATTCCTTACAGAGATGCAAGCCAAACAGCCTTCTTATAAATGCCTCAAGGGGCGAGGTGGTGGATTCTCATGCTTTAACTGCCTTTTTAAATGCCAACCCCTTTGCCCATGCTGCTATTGATGTATGGGAAAACGAACCGAACATTCTAAACGAATTGCTGAATCGTTGCATGGTGGGCACACCCCATATTGCAGGGTACTCCCTGGAGGGTAAGGTAGCTGCCACCCAAATGGTGGTTGATGCGGTTAGCCAACATTATCGGCTAGAACTGCATCCATGGCAGCCCGTACCAAATCCCACCCTGGCTAAGGTTAAGCTTAATGGTATTTCGAGTCTCCCCGAAGCCATTAGCGCCAGCTATAATATAGTCGGCGACGATTTGAGGAGAATTAGCTCAGATTTTGAAGGCTACAGGAATGCATACTCCTACCGGCGCGACTTCAGCGGTTTTGAGGTAGCCACTAGCGATCCTAAGCTAAAGCAAAATCTGACGAGGGTGGGATTTACTGTTAGTAGGGGATAACCCAAAGTACCCGCTCCTCGTCAATGCACTGGTCTATTAGCCGCATTAGGTGGCGGTTCACCTGGATTATCTTTCGCATGTAGCCCCTCCAGTGCCGCTCAAAGTTTGGACCGTAGTCCATTAGCACCTTCAGTAAGTCTTTACCCAGAAAAATGCCGGTCATGTAGTTTTGGAACTCGGCAATGTTCTTTATAACAAGCAAGGTTTCCAGGTTATGTAGCAGCTCGTTTCGTAAAGGTATGAAATTGCGGCTGTTGTAAAGGGTGGGCGATATGAAATCAAAAAGGTGGTTGCTCCGCTCGAAGCAACTGGCAAATATGTTGAAAACATTTGTATTCAGGTAAAGCGACTCATCGTCGCACCTGTTGTAGTTTTCCGAGTCTCCTGTAATGTTGAATTCGATGAAATCGATGATCTCATCCTTGCGCATCAAGCTTAGCTGCATTTTGACATTAGTTTGTCTCCACTAGTAGAACCGTTGCCTATTCCGATTTTCACAACTGCTCATTTAATGTCAAAATTAATATTTTATTGAATTTCAAACAATTTTTGGACGATATTAACCCATACATCAACAGGCAATGTGTATTTTAGCAATGAAATTTGTAAGGATTAGTATAATATGCTTGGAACTATAGTTAATGCCGTGGCCATACTCGTAGGAGGAGTGCTGGGCTTGGTGCTGAAGTCGCGGCTACCTGAAAAATATACCGCAGTTTTTTTTCAGGTGATAGGCTTGTTTACTCTTGTTTTGGGATTTTCCATGAGCATTAAAACCGAGAAACCACTGCTGATGGTTTTCAGCTTAATTCTAGGAGGTGTTTCGGGGATAATCCTAAACCTACAGCAGCGAATTGATACATGGGCAATAGCTCTTAAAAACAGGTTTAAGCTCAAAGGCGATAGGTTTGCCGAGGGAATGGTTGTTGCTTTTCTGCTTTTCTGCATGGGCTCTTTGACTGTTCTGGGTGCACTCGAAGAGGGAACCGGCGGAGAGCCAAAACTTTTCTACGTTAAAAGCTTGATGGATGGTTTTTCTGCCTTAGCGCTTGCATCAACCCTGGGAGTTGGCGTTATCTTTTCAATATTACCCTTGTTGGTTTACCAAGGCGGTCTTACATGGATAGCTGCAGCCACTGCCAAATCTCTATCCAATGCCATGGTTAATGAACTTTCTGCAGTTGGTGGAGTACTGCTTATTGCACTTGGAATCAATATTCTTGGAATTAAAAAGCTGGAGGTAGTCAACCTTTTACCTTCCCTGGTTTTTATTATCCTTTTATTTTACCTGTTTGGATAATTTGATTATGATGATGCACGCTTTAGAAGAACAGCATGCTGAGCTGGCAAAACTCTTCAGAAACACCTTTAGCGTTGAACCTCTCTGCTTCGAACCAATTCCTGTTTCAGGTTCCCTTCGAAAATACTACCGCTTACAGAACGGCAACACGTCAGCAGTTGGAACTTTCAGCCCTGATGTTGACGAAAACCGCACTTTTTTCAAGCTTACCGATTGCTTCACAAGGCAATCCCTTAATGTACCTCAAGTATTGGCTATTTCACCCTGTATGCGCTACTACCTGCAATCAGATTTGGGCTCCACATCCCTTTTCGACATTATTACTTCTCCCGGTAAGTTTCCCCAGCACAACCTTAACAATTTTCTATCCATTGCGGTTACCAGCCTTGTTGACTTTCAAGTTAAAGGTTTTAATGAGATTAGCTCTTCCGGTCAACTTCAACTCCCCTTGTTTGACCGCACCTCGATGATGTGGGATATGTACTACTTTAAATACTGCTTCCTCAAGCCCTCTGGAATTTCATTCAACGAACAGCTACTCGAATCCGATTTTGAGTGGTTTGCCAAGGAGCTGCTAGAGCAAAAGCACTTTCTATTTCAGTACCGTGATTTCCAGTCGCGTAATATTATGGTGCACAACAACCAGCTGTACTTTATAGACTATCAGGGTGGGAGAATCGGGCCACCACTTTATGATATAGCCTCCTTTTTATACCAGGCAAGAGCAAAGCTGGATAATGATAAACGGTTCGAACTGCTAAGCCTTTACTTAGACAGGTTAAATTGCCTTCTCTCTATAGATAAGGAAGAATTAAAGGCTAAATTTCCAGCAATGGCCATGTTTCGTATCATGCAAACTCTAGGTGCTTATGGTTTTAGAGGCTTTTTTGAGAAGAAAACACATTTTATCCAAAGCATACCCCTGGCTGTTGACAACTTTATCAACCTCTCTCGCTCCGCTCCTGGGCCTCATACAGCTTATATTACCGACCTTTTAGAACAGTATAGAGTTTTATTTCAACCCTCATCCTGCTTGTCACCATCGGGTCAGGAGCTTACAGTATATATTACCAGCTTCTCTTTTAAAAATGGCTATCCTGAGGAGCACCCGGAGCATGGAGGAGGCTTTGTGTTCGATTGCAGGTGTTTGCCTAACCCTGGTCGAATGGATAGATTTAAAAACCTTACAGGACTTGATTTCGAAGTAATTCAATTCCTTGATGAGAGCGATGAGGCTCAGAGATTTATTGCCAATGCTACTGCCTTGGTAAAGGATGCAGTTGAGAATTATTGCCAACGACGTTTCTCCTACCTGTCTGTTGCTTTTGGCTGCACCGGTGGGCAACATCGTTCGGTGTACTGCGCCAGTAAGCTAGCCCTTGCCATCGAAAACACCAAGAACGTAAGAGTAGTCGTTCAGCATAGGGAGTTTCCAGCTTAATGCTTGTTACATTTTGTCTTTTATTTCATGCATAGCAAGCGCATACTCACCTGTAAATCAGTCAAAAAAAATTCTGTTTTTAACGCCTACTTATAAATTTCTACTTTTTAGATTTCTATCTTGTCAACTTTTAAATAGAATTGCTTACTTTAACAAAACCTAAATGTCGATTTTCACTGCTTTTCTAGTTTTGTCCTAGCTAAGCTTTTGCGAAATGATGTTTTTTAAGTTGGTTTTTCTCTAATTTTTGAACTAGTATGAAAGCAATGATTCTTGCTGCAGGTTACGGAACCCGCCTATTACCCCTAACCCAAAACAAACCTAAAGCGCTGATTGAGGTAGGAGGTAAGCCTCTCCTGGAGCACTGTATAGAAAACCTCATAAATTTTGGCTTCAACGAAATTGTTATCAATACTCATTACTTTGCCTCACAGGTTATTAGTTTCCTTAACAGCAAGACATTCGATGCCAATATTTTTATTTCAGATGAGACCGAGCGCTTGCTCGATACCGGTGGTGGAATTTTCAAGGCACGCCAATTCCTTGATGGTAACGAGCCTTTTTTGGTGCATAATGTTGATATAATTTCCAATATTGATCTGGCTGAACTTTACAACATTCATGGGCAAGCCGACATCCTGGCAACCCTGGCCGTTAACCAACGCGATTCCTCAAGGGTGTTCCTCTTCAACAATGATATGCAGCTGGCCGGTTGGAGGAATATGGTTACAGGTAAGGTCATTATTTCAAATTTCAGCCCCCAGCTTACCGCCTATGCGTTTTGCGGAATCCATGTTATTTCTCCCCGGATATTTAGCGCTATAAAGGCAACAGGAGTATTTTCTATAGTTGACATTTACCTAAATCTTTGTAAGGATTACAGAATACAGGGGGTAAACTTGCCAAATAACTTTATTTTAGATGTGGGAAATCCCGATTCCATTGCGATAGCCGAAAGTTTCCTGCATTCATGCAACCATTAACCAGATTAACTGCTGCACTTTTTACCTGAGAAATTTTAGTTTTTCTGAATATTTTGAATGACATGATGTAATTGTTAATCAGCAAGGTAATGTTGTAATAAAGAATTGTAGTTGAAAACTTAAAAAAAAGGTGTAAAAAAGTTTGGATGGAATTGGGGGAGGTGGTATATTTGCAGCCGCAAAAGGGGGGGGTTAGAGCCCCCG